>ENA-UOTX01000412-UOTX01000412.1-compost-metagenome-genome-assembly--contig:-NODE-412-length-46802-cov-7.255238_pt1 | contig 46802 bp, 36 predicted proteins | sample MGYA00238143_ERZ746982 | MGnify/ENA primary metagenome ERZ746982 (study PRJEB28758, sample SAMN06268862) | compost metagenome | isolation source: single cell | place: USA: California, Emeryville, Joint... | reverse complement strand
AAAAATAATTATGGTCTTGCAATGTGTCAGAATCTAATAATCTTTGAATGAATTAAATTAACATTCCAGCGATGGATGCCTTATGGTTCTTGGAACTTTTAGGATCTGATCATTATAGATGATAAAATAATTAATTTTTTAGATCGATTCAAATTAAATTTCTGGATTCCTTGAGAATGGATTGAGAAGGTTCCTTCTGGATCAGGAAATTGCCTTAATTTTGAAAGCCAGTAATGTTCTAAGCATAGATTCTAAATCTTTCTCAAATGCAAAGACTCGGAATAGAAATTTGCTAAAATATTCTTTTTATCAAGGAGTTTTTGTCAAGCAGAAGCTCGGGAAGAAGACTTTGAATGAAAATTCGAGCTTCCCTTTGAAAAGAACTGTGAAGTTAGCGTCAGAGATTTGAAGCCTGTGAGGTCCTTAAGTCAAGATTTTTTTGCTAGTAAAAAAAAAAACACCAAAAAAATGGGAAATTAGTTAGTAAAGACTCTCATCACGAAAAAAAGTGTTGCAATCTGCTTCGAAAAAAGATTGTATTTCGTTTCAAATTGTAAATATCTTTGGAGACCCATTCATGCCTTTTTAGCTTAACATTAATTATGTTCCATTTAGTCATTTGCAAAAGGATTCGATAACGATAGAACCTTGATGACTCTTCCTAAGTAAATCCTACATGTTAATTAAGCCATGGATGTATTGAGAGTAAAGTCGTGGGGTTTACATGCTAAATTAGGAATGAGGGGAGATTTTCTTTTATGAGTGTGTATCAAAAAGGTTCAACGTTTTCTTTCAAAATAATTGATCAAAAATGGAAGAAAAATGCTGATGGAAAAACTATTGCGTCGAGTGAGGCAATAGGTATTGAAATGCGAGGCAAAAAGATTATTGAAAACGAGATAAAAGAGCATTCTCAGAAAATAGCCCGCTTTATGAAGAAAAGAAGCCTTCAAACCCAAGAAAATAAAGTGCGAGGAAAAACAGTCCTCATCGTAGAAGATAATCCTTTCAATATTCTTGCGATTAAAAGCATCCTAAATGACTTGAAAGTTCATACCATAGAGGCTTATAATGGAGAAGAAGCTGTTAATAAATTAGAGCAAGCATCGAGAGCAGGAACCAACATCGATCTTATATTTATGGATTGCTACATGCCTGTGATGAGTGGATTTGAAGCTGCCGCTCTCATCAGAGATAAGGTGTCAAATCAAATACTTCCTTACGTGCCGATTATTGGACTGACTGCGGACATTCGCAAGAGTTCCACAACAAAGTGCCTTGAGAGTGGCATGGTTGATGTAGTCGTAAAACCAGCTCCCAAAGAAACCATTATTGCTATAATGACGAAATGGTGCAGGCCATTAATCTAATGAAAGTAACTACATAATGTGATAAGTATTAAAGCAATTGTTCAGATGCCAGATCCTAAGCTGCTTTTTTTTTTTACAGTTACCTCAAATTTTTCTCTAGTTCAAAATAATAAATTTATATATAATTTTTTTTGTCTCTATTCCATCAACAAGTATCATTTTTTGTTATTTAATCCTCATTTCTTAAAGTGATCAGAATCATATTTAAAAAGCCCTTTGTTTATTTACTCATTGGGAGACAATTAATATGGTTGATCCGTTCTGTTCAAATGCTATTTTGTTCATTAAACTTTGTCTTCTGGGATTATGCACAATAATTTCCAGAGAGACAGAAATGCAAGTTATTTAATTTCCAATTTAAGCGAGATGAATGCTAAATTGAAGTCACTGAATGCATCTTCTGACGAAAAACTGGAATTACGATAGAAAAAGCTGAGAACGACAATATTACATTATTAATGAAAAACACTGTCTCAAAAAATACATATTCTATCATCCTATTCTGGCTTATCTGATTTTTTTATCATAGAATTTGTGTCAAAGAATAATGGCATCTGTGAGTTGGCACCGGCATTAACTGGAAGGAAGCTCACAAAAATTAAATTATTGGCCTGGAGCTGCTGCAGATTAGCCACATTTGCAACTACATTTGCTGGATTCCCAGTTTGAAGAGTTTGAATAGGGAGAGCGCGCGGCTGGTTTTCTTTATTATTAAAGCCCTTTTTCTCAGCCGGATCGGAATTGCTTCGTTGGAGTAATTCTTCTATCTCCTCACTAAAAACTGTTAAAATCAAGCCATCAAATAATTTCTACTCTCTTTTTTGGATCAGCGAGGTCAAATATACATTCTGGCGCATCATATTCTGTATTTGACTCTCAAGTGCCTGAAGCCTTGCTTCATTCTCTTTGTGCAATTTTTTTAGAGAAGCATTCTATTTCCACAAAAATAAGAACTGCTTTCAAGCAAACTAGCTACCTCGCTAATAAGGTCCATGTCTTTTTTATTCTCCATATTTTCGGAAATGCCTTCCAATTCCTCTTCAGCCTTGATCTTTCCAAGCATTGGAACGTCCGATTTCTTCCTTTTAATTCTACATACAAGTTCTCTATGTGGAATTGCTCTATCCAACTTGTGAGTGATGTTGAAATTACCGTTTTCCCTTTTGGAAATATTCATGAGAGTAGATATGTTGCTCTCCAGAGCTCTTCAATTTCTTAAAACCGTATAGGTTCAACTGATAGACAATTTAGCATATAGCTAAGAAAACAAACTCTGGGTGGATTACTTGTCGCACATAAGATGTGAAGTTATTGTGTTTAAAGAAATGAGGAATGACCTTTTCAGCGAGCTGCGTAGCATTTTTTATCACAACTGCACTTCCATTGTCACTCCATGAGAGAATATCTGGATATAAGTTCTCCTAATATTGAATATCGGTTAAAATTGGAATCAGGTTGGCAAATACTTCAAGCATTTCAAAGGTCTTCTTTAAGAATTTAGGAACACTAGCTGACTTTTCTTTTTGTGCGGTCTGGACTTGCTTAACGGGATTCTCTATCATCCGTTCGATCTTTTGGTAGGACCCTTAAATTCTTTTGACTGTTTAATTATCTCGAAACCACCTATAATAGTGCTTAACAAATCAAAGAAATTTCGAAAACATTGAAGGTTGAATTTGAGTTTAAATTTCTTAAGAGTGAAATCTACTTCTTGTTGAAATTGAAAAATAGTTTAGACTCTTCTTCCACCACACCACCGGTAGAATTGAGGATCATCTTTTTGAGTTTTGGCGGTTATAAGCCTGGGAATAAGCTTTAAATTTTTGAATTTGAATCTCCGTGATGACACCGACCTACATGCGTCATTAAATCAAAGATAAAATTTTAAACGAAGAAATCGAAACAACCTATCAGAGCATGTAATTTACTTATGAAGGGTCAGTTGATCATCCAAACAGATTACTGTCAATGTGATATATCAGTCAGTGATTCGAAACTGGGTCTCAGAAAATACAAATTCCATATAAATAACCCTACATAATGATACATTCATTCATTAAAGCTCGTATTGCTCTTAAAAAACCTGAGTAATCGGGATAACACACATTACTCTCAGTATACTAAACTATTTTTCATTTTTCAGGCTGTTTCAATATGGCCGTGAAGGTTTCTTTTTCTGAAAATTCAGTAGTATCCAAAATAATAACCACCTGCTTTTCCTTAAGGTCATCAAATGTGATATCGTATAGCTTATTCAATTGGGACAAGTAGCTGCGATCAATGCTGGACACTTCACAATCTCTCAACCTCTTTTGGCTCATGAAGTTTTCTTCGTCTGTTTTCAGATAAACAAAAACATCATAGCCCTTAAATGAAGCCAGATAGTCGCCTGCAATTTTTCGATAGAGGGAAGTATTAATTTCACTCATTAATCTCATTAAGAAAAAGCTCTCAGCAAAAACTCCTATTTTTTCATGAAGCGAGCGGTCAAATATCAGTGGCTTATCATTTGCGGGTAATAAGTGAGCATCATACGTCTCCTTCAGAAAGTATAGTTGGGATCAGAATGCATATTTGTTTGGTTTCATGTTTTTTTTTTTCAGCTCGTTGTAGTATGGCTTCAAATAGGGGTTCTCGACGATTTTCTCTTCGACTACTGTTCCTTTTATTTCCTGCGCTAACATTCTACAAAGTGTGGATTTTTCAACTCGAATGTTTCCGCAAATAACAATCCTAAGTGATTCTCTTTTCCTGAGGCTTCCTCCTTCTGGAGTAGCATTGAAATTTGGTTCTTGAGCTTTGTCTAATATGGTTTCTTGCATTAGTAACGTAATTGATTTGTTGTTTGATGGGAAATTGCTTGGAGAGCAGCTGCTTCTGAATTTCTGATTCAACTTATAATAATTGTAAAACTTAATCACTTCCAAAAGCTACGTTGTAGAGTGTCTGAAATTAAAGAAGGTTGAATCCTTTGCAAGCTTATTAAGGTTATTTCAATTTATTAGTCTTTAATACGGAGCACTTTATGCAAACTAATCTGTAGTCTGAACATGATAAACTCTTAACTGCCCAATTAAGACCATAATGCTTAACCACAGAGGACAGACAAAAAAATATGCTGACAGAGGATGCAAATACAATTCAGTAGAGCTCTATTATTCTGTGTGTGGGATCTCATGAGCTGCTCATTCAGTTAGGAAATCAGTAAAAAGCTCTTGAGTGAGATTTAAGATCTCTATTGACACAATGTGTTCCGGATTATAACCATATTATTTTGGATGCCGTTGATAAATATATATTTCTTGGTTCCTATAAATTTAGGGAAAATGTGTATTAGCTATAATAACTCTGCTAAATCAAGAAGAAATGCCAAGAGAAGCTAGTATGATCTCCAGAACACTGAAACAGACAGACAGAGTGTCGCCGAAAAGGAGAGGTATTATATCAGATAGCCATATCGAAGCTAGTTGAAATGAGACCATTGTTGCCACGCCATGATGAATTCAGGTTCAAGTTTTCATTATGTCCTAAATTTCTCTCAGAGATCAAAACCAATGCTTAAAGTTTGAAAAGGTTCTTTGAAACAAATTGTTACGTTCAATATATATGGATCTGGTTTATTAAATATTATCATTTATGATATTGAAATATCATCAAAATTACACCCATAAACCTCAAAAAAATAGTGAGAATTTTCTTTGGAAAGCATAGAATCAGCATGGTTTCTTAAAACTTGCAATCTATTTGGGACTCTTTGGACCTTCTCACTTCACTTTCTTTCAGCATTCTTTCATCTTCATGTTTGATTTTTTAACTGATAATTCTCACGAACGGCCACGGGTTCTGAATTTTTATGTATTATAATCTGTCCGACTGTTTTTTTGGGAGTCGCAAAACTCTGAACTGAATCGAAAAATTTATGGCTTTCCTCATCGAGGTTCCCAACATCTCTAGCAAGTCTAGAGAACAACAACAGGATGTCAATGCCTGCGAGCAAACACTTGAGAATTACCTTTCTGCTTTCGATACAAGCGATCTGTAATTTCTAGGTGCCGGAAAGCTTTTGGGGCTTTGAAATGATCGATAGAGTTCGTGTGAAAGTCCTAAAACTTTTGGTGACAAAGGGTTAAGCTGGGTCTCTCGAGCAATTGTTTTTTCACTATTTTTCAAATCATATATGGCATCCTTTAAGGTAACACGAAAATTACTGAACCAAGTCAACAAGCTGCTCTTGTTGATCTCTCATATAAGCAAGGTTAGTGGAAATGGCTTCAAACTTGTTGGTGAGTCTGTTTATCTTCTTTTTCTAAGAAAGCCATGAAAAAAAATTTTTCACCAACCATACCATAATATTCTCATTAATTAATGTATTTTTCTTTAACAGTTCAGAATTTCTTGCTGCTCGGTTTATAATCGTCGAACGGATTCCTTCTTTATGAGATTCCTAAAGACCGTTTCTTTTCAGTGGCCGATTTATTCAAATTATTACATGTGATTCTGATGCTTTTAATTGCTTCTCTTCACTTATTGCTCTAATCTTTTCAATCTTTAAATCTGATTCCAGCCTCAATCTTCTTCGATTCCTATGAAAGCCTTGGAATTTTTGCTCCATTTGACTTCTACTGTGTTTAATTTTCTCCTGGGCTTTGAAGTTTGATATTTCCTTAAATACGATCAAGAGGAAGTATTTCAGTAAATGACCAATCCTGAACCAAAGCTTACATTTCGAGCTTTAATTTTATCCAGATTGGAACACATGACCTGAATGAGCGAATTATTGCGTTCTGATTGTTGTTCTCTCGCGTTATATTTATTTTGCTCTAGTCTTTGTGTCATTGACTGAGCGTGTAAAATTCTCTCTGTTAGTCTCTCAGAATGTGCCATTTTCTTCTGCAAATCTTAAGAATAGTAACATTAATAACCTTAAAAGAATATAGCTAATTAATCACTTCTCTCCTGGATTTCTTGAAGCCAGTCTTTTGTAAGTTCAATCTCCTTCTGTTGATTGTTCAAAAGCTTAATAAATAATAAAATTCCTGCAAAAAAATTTACAAATTTTCTCTGAGCTGCGATAGCCTCTTTATAGCTCTCTTTTTCGATTGATCTCCGGATCTGCTTTATATCTTCAGATCTTTTCTGCGCAAGCTGTTTAATTCTCTCTTCAGAGCTTGTGTGTGGGAAATATATAAATTATTAATTGATTTTTTATTGGGTCTACCTTTGCTTTTCGAGGAGTTGAGAGCGTCTAATTTCACTTATTCTTATGTTTTCATCGGTCTGGTATAGAGATCTGCATCTTTGAAGACTCAAATCTCTTCTTTGCTTCATGCTCAATAGTTTCTTAAGCTGAGCAAAAGCTCTATAAAAAACCCATAAAAAAGTATTCACTTTACTTTTAGAGAAGCTGCCATCTTCTTGTTCGAATCAGCATTTGAAGCCTTTTCTTGTATTTCATCAGTCCGTTTTAGACGCTCGAGACTTTCGTTCAAAGACCTAAAATAAGTCCGCTAGACATGAATCGAAAATATTCACAGGCTATGTTTTTGTCATGACTTACAATGACTCTATTTTTGTCCAGTTCAAATCTCTGAGAAATCCTGTTCCTCATTCTTTCATACTTTTGATCAACACTTTCCACACGGTAAGAACGGAAGAACTGTGACTTAGAACTTTCATCCCTCCTAAAACTTTCGCTGTAAGATCGAAAGTTCTGTGAAACTGCGTTTTCTGATGCGATTCTGGGAAAACTTCGAAGTTTTCTTTGGACTCTTCTTCGTTTTTCTTGAAGAGAAGAGATTTCACAATATGAGTTAGCCATGTTCATCTTACCGAGAACTTGATCTAAATGAAAAAGATAACGCAATTTCTCTGTGTCAGTTGGTGACTGCACATTTTTTGTGAAATCTGTGAAAGGTCTGTGAGCAATGATCAGAGGATATTTTAGTAGGTCGTAATATACTTGCTTAATAGTTCTGAAGGGTCTAAATCAAGGAAATGAGCTGCTTTCACAGTTATTGGTGAAGTTATGTCGATGTTGAGTTTGAACAGTTGATGTTGTTTTTCAATGTTATTGATGTGATCTAACCTTGATATTCGATTGAGTGATCTGATTGGTCCTGGTAATGATGTAGCCTTGGCATGATTGGCTAATTTTTTTGTTGAATCGTTGAGATTGGAATAGTTTGTGCTCGATGTCACCCCTGCTTGTGTGAGAAAAAACGTTTCGGAGTCATCTTGAGTTTTGGCTGGTGTGGTGAATAACATTTTCTGAAAAACCGTTGTTTGTTTGCTTAAGGTTTCTCTCTTTACTTTGGGCAGGGGGTTTTTATAGACTTAATAAAATTATCTTTAAGGTCAATAAGGTAAACGCTCAAGCATATCATTTGAAGTATAGCGGTGTCACTAAAACAATGGAATCATAGGCAAATTGTGTGTGTGTAGATTGACCCAATGATCAGACCTGAAGCGAGGGAGTGCAATATAATTTGTTAAAGAGTTGAAACCGACCCATATTTCGGGTGAAAATTCGCACTTTAGGACACATCAACCCAAAAATTTTTGAAAGCAACTTCATTCAAATAATTTCAAGTAACACATAGCTTCAATGGTTGATATCTTTGCAATTTTGCTAAACACCAATGAAAAATTGGACTTACCTAAGATAAATCTATCTATCATTCTGCTTCTATATACTTATTTAAAGTCGGTGATTGTTGTTTTCATCTACATGTGAATCTAATTCATCTCCCTTAATTGGCTAACAAAGGCCACAAAACATTTGAAACACAGCAATTCACTTCGATGTAGCTTATTTAATTTCATATGAAACCTGGCTGTTCCTCTCTTGTGTCAAGTTAAATAACCTCAAAAACCTCATAGAATTAACTTATTGTTCGCTTTAGTTGCTCAAACTCAAAGTTTTCGAACCCTTGAGACTTGAAAGAGGGCGAAATTGATGTGATCATTCTTAAGCTGATTCAAATCTAAACACAATAAATTACACAGATATAGACTAATTAGTTAAGGATGCTCATCTTCTTTATCTAGAGCTTATGGCAATCCAAAGGAAGCTTATAGATGAAGAATAGAAGCCACATTGCAACTCATTATAAAGCAACTCAAAGAATAGACGCTTGATTACAAAATCATCGCGGTGTGGAATGGGAACGACAAACTTACTCTCGAATAAATCATTGAATATCAAGTAGGAGCAATTTATGCCGACACGGAGAATGAATGTAGTTAATTAGGGACATTGAAAAAAAAAATTAAGGAAAAGTTCGAAAATACCCGTATTTGAGAAAAAAAAAAAAATTATCCTCATTAGGTATCGTACTCGGAGTTTTAAGATCTAATGGCTCATAAGGAGGGTCTTTCGAAAGATTCTCCTAATAAAGTTTATGCAACTCAGCTAATTAAAATTAGAGCAAGTACGTATTAATTGTTTTTAAAAAGTTAGCGAATTTTGTAACTTATACATTATTTTGATTTATAGTCACGATCAAAGTGAAGGACATCAGTTTTATTATAAAGTCAGAAAATTGCTTGCTGCTATGCTGGTATGTATAAGAGTCCTAAAATTATACAATTTCAAAATTTTTTTTTGGATATTAGTTGCTGAGAAGAGTCAGATTAGCTTGTGACGTTAATGGTCTAGTCTTTCTTTCGTTCCACTTCAATGAGACAATGCTGGCATAATAGCAACGAAACTAATTATCATCCAATTTAGCAATTTTGAATAGCATTGAGTCAATGGAGGGAAAAAAAATTTGATTACTTTTCTCACAATAAATGAATGAAATCACTTCAGTCTCCTTGCATAAACGAAAAGCCCCACAAAAAAAAAAATATATTTCGATGATAGTTTCAATTGAAAACACCGTCAGTCTCAATCCCTGAAGGATTTAATTTTTTATTTAATGCATTATTTGATCACTTGAACACTTTCGATTTTCGTAAATTATTTTTATTTTATATAATCTAACACTGCTAAGTCGAGGTTTTTGCGAACCAATCTATAATTAAATTTATTTAAATGGGTTGTAAAGTTTCTACAGGAAAAAGCAATGAAAACCTTTTTGGCGAACCCAAAGCCAAAAATAACAAAGGATCCCCTGGCGGTACATAAGTGATGCCTTCTCTTTACTCACCTTCGATTTAGCGTTCAGATTGAATCAGTCAGAGCTCGTCAGCAAAAAAGTTGGAAGCATTCATGATCATTATACGCTCTTACTACCTGCCATAGCAAAAGGTGCAACAAAATTGAAAGATCTCTCTCAATAACACAACTATTATAATTGAAAATCAGGTTCTGTCAATGAGATTCGAAAAGCTGTGCACAAAATTACGAAAGTTATACGTGCCGTAAAAATCGTTTACAAAGAATCACTTTCAAAAGCTGAGGAAAAAAATCTGCTGTCACAAATCAATATCTTAAAAAGCTTAGTAAAAAATGGCAGAACTTTTCATTTAAATCGACATATTCTTTCTGCTACAAAGGATCACCCAAACATTATCAAATTATACGAATATTTTGTTGATGATACAGCCATTTATATCGTAAGTGAGCTCTTGACTGGTGGAGAATTGTTCGACAGAATAGCAGATAAATGGTATTTCAGTGAAATGAATTCTGCTGTCATAATAAAGCAAATTCTATCGGCGATCGCATACTGCCACCAACATAAAATTGTACACAGGTAAATATAATGTGGATGACTGAATATCTTACAACCAAAATGATGAAAAGAGACTTAAAACCAGAAAACATCCTTTTTGAGTCGACCAAAGAAGGATCCTTGTTAAAGATCGTAGGATTCGGAAATTCCACAGTTTTTGATACGTCTACAAAGATGAAAAAATTACTCGGAACAGTAATAGTCTTCTTCCCTCAGCTATGTTTCTAATTGATTCCATGTGAAACAGCCCTATTACATCGCTCCTGAAGTTATAAAGAAAAACTATAATGAGAAATGCGACGTGTGGTCTAGCGGAGTGATTCTATATATCCTCTTATGCGGCTCTCCACCGTTTTCAGGGAGCTCCTCTCAAGAAGTTCTGAAGAAAGTACAGCAGGCGCATTTCAATATAGAAACAGGAATCTGGAAATCGGTTTCTGAAGAGGCGAAGCAGTTGGTGTCGAAGATGCTTGAGGTTGATGTTGAAAAAAGATACTCAGCTGAGGAGGCGCTGTGTGACCCCTGGATCTCGTCCTCAATCAAGCAAGCGAAAATTGAAAATCCCACGGTTTTTGCTGCAGCCTTAAAAAACTTGCAGCACCTCAAAGTACTGAATTGATGAGCGTAGTCTCAGTAATGTAATCTGATCTATTTAGTCAGAAAGGAAGTTACAAGAAGCAATGTGGGTGTTCATTGTCAATCACATGGCAACAAGCAACGAAAAAAACGAACTTCTTAAATTATTTCAAGCATTTGACAAAAATGGTGACGGGCAGCTTGAAAGAAACGAACTTATTGAAGGTTGAGGCATTTTCTAGCCTCCAGGGGACTCATATGTTTGATAGGCTATCGAGGGATCATGAATTCAGAGAATCCAGAGCAGGAAGTCGATGAAATTCTCAGACTTATTGACACCAATAACAGTGGGACTATCAATTATTCAGGTAATGATCGTATTGGAAAATGAGCCTGAAAATGCCTAGAATTTGTGGTTGCCGCAATAGACAGGAACCGGTTAATGTCTCGGCAAAGGCTATCCGAAGCTTTTAAGATGCTTGATAAAGTAAATAATATGAAGGGAAATCACAATATATTCTACCATTTCAATTGGTTAGGATGGAAATGGGTATTTGACCATAGAAGAACTAAAAGAAGCTTTTGGGCTGAAAGAAATTAGTGACGAGTTATGGAAAGAACTTGTGAAAGATGTCGACGAGAACTCTGATGGAAAGGTATAATTAACAGCTTTCTTCCTTTTGGTTTCTCACAATATATGACCAGATTTCATATGCCGAATTTAAAAAGTTGATGGCGGCTAATACTTAGTGCTCCTATTATTACCTCTCTCGAGTACAGACAAGACCAGCAAAAAGATAACATACGCGCAACTTTTATTTTTCGTTTGAAATTGAAATTGTTGATATTATGTGATTAGAAGGAGTTTCCATATTTTAACTTATGATATGAAGGAATTTATGATATTCACTTTTTTCATATATTTGACGCTCAGCATCTGAATGAGCTTTGGGTTATAATTGAAATTTAAACCTCCAACGAGACTAGGTTGTCACCAAAGCATTTTATAAACCAGAAATAAGATACGCCTCAAAACTTTTCCAAAATATTTTTGCTGCATGAATGGCTTTTTCTTCGTAAATTTAGAAAAAAACAAGCAAATTGTCCTGGTATCTAATAAAACATCATTTTAGTTGTTTCTTAGATCAAAGGTTTGTTAAAGTTACACTAGAATAGACCTCTGCTTATTAGCTATTAATGATATAACATCACATCACCTTGTTCCTGATTCTTGGAGGATTCAGAGTGAATTCAGTTATTTTCTCAATGTGTTGGCCAAAAAACAGGAAAATTACAAAATTTCTTTGGCCTTTACCTCACAATGGCAGCATTTGACAGAGTTGAGTCAAGATATTAGCTTAGTTTTTTCCTCATTCACATTTTTGATTCACTCTCTCTCACATACAAACCCTGTGAAAGGTTTCGAATTAGATATTTTACAGAGTGAAATAAGAATGAATTTTAAATCGATTTTCAGTTTGGTTTGAAACTCGGAGATTTATTTTGCAAGTTTTTAATAAGAAAAACAACGAAAGTCAATATGTCAACACCCAAGTTAAACTTCTACCACAGTAAGTTCACAACATCCATATCGATACTTAACACTTGTACAAGACAAGAGAAAAGATCTTAAAAAGAATAAATCCATCTATGATGAACCTCACTTGGAAGTAGTCGACGCGAATACTTTATTCAAATTCGATATAAAAGATACTGATAAAAGAAAGCCAGGGAACCCTCAAGACACGCTATTCAATGTACCTAAGCAGAAACAAGAAAAGATAGTGCAGATTTTTGGCGAGAACCTTGACGCGGGAAATCTTGGATACATTAACAATCTGATTAAGAGCAGAGAAGCAGAGGATGAAGCTCTGGCTAGAAAGCAGCGGCGGCATCTTCGGAATAAATCGGATATAAGCGAGATAACACGAAATCAAGGCCATTATAGTGTTAGCCCGAGGCCAAGCGAGCAGGGTCTATCCAGGGAGAACCCAAGGACCCCAAATTTAAGAAAGGGAGAGATCGAAGGTGAGATTGCTCATAATTTGGAAAAAAGAACAAACTCAGTCGATGAAAACTCACTGCATAAGCCAAATACAAGATTTCTACGAGCTAACCCGTCGAATGAAGAACTGTCTTCGTTAAAAGAAGTTGAATCGAGAGAGGCTAGTGGGCAGAAAGAGAGACTTTTTGGTGAATTTTTAAAGAAAAACGGTATGGCTAATGCGACTCCCACTCAGCTGAACCAAATGACATTTCAGCCTACCGCGCTTCAAACAAAATTACTGCCGGCTGAAGGTATTTGTATGACTCAAGATATTTGTCTCAGATTTATTTTATCACATAGAAGGTACTGGTGAAGAATCTGATAGCAATGCTGGCTTCATAAAAGGGCTCGAACAGTACTTGAATTATTTTGATAAGATGGAAAAAGAAACAAAAACGGGACAAATGTCCTTCCAGGACTTCTATCCACCTCAAAATGAGAAAAATAAAGCATTGAAACATGAATTAGAGGCGTCTAATCACGAAATGCAAAATCTGAAACGTCTTGTGGAAAAATTAGAAACGAAACTCAATGAAGCTTTGGCTGCGAAGAAGAAACTTTCTCATGATGTGTCGGCTTTACGTGCGAAGGAAGACAGCTATAAACGAGTAACATCATTTTAAGAGAAAACCAAGTTCTAACGAAATTCCTTCAGCGCATATTGGGATTAGAAGAAGAAGTAGCCTCTCTGACGCAGAAGAACAAGAATTACAAAATCAAGTTGCAATATACACAGGAACTCCTCGCGAAGGAAAAGATCGAAAATGAGAATAATCTGATTGCGTTGAAAAAAGTTTTATCTGAGTAAGAAGAGCAGCAGTCGTGGTCTGACTTGAATTTTTTCTCTCTCTCAAGGAAAATGAACGCAGGATTTTCCCATAAGGACTATCATCATTCAAGCCCTTACTATCCTTCAAATTACGCTCAAAAACCAGCTTCTCATAAGAATAAAGACACGTTTGAGAGTTACTTAAATGAAAATGCGAATCGTCGTGCAGAGCCTTTGGAGAACAAATTCCTAAAGAATTTGAACTATTCAAAGTACGATTCACGAAAGTAAAAAATGGAAGTCAAAGATAGAATGTTCATTGATTTAATTTGATATAATTAGAGTCTCGCACACTCACAGATACGATGAGAATAATTACGAAGTTGACATCAATATTGAGAACATTGACACTGTGAATGAAGAGGTTATGACGCAATCGGTAAATAACTACTCAGAAGTGGAATCTAGCTCTGAGCAGAGTGAGAATTTCAATCAAATGAAAGTCAAAGAACAAAAGATCCAAGTAAGGAGCGTTATTCCTAAATTTTTTACTTAAACCGACCTTGTCACCTAAAAGATGCTGAAAGACAAATTGCAGGAGCTCATGGAAACTTCTGATCCCTTTCCTGATGGGTTAAATTCACGTTCAGTTTCCACGGTAGTTATTTGAACAGTTGGGATTAATTTTGACTAATTACCCTGTTTGAAATGCATAGAGAAGCAAGAGCAAACCTAATAGCAAGGTTCCACAGGAGGTTCCAACAAGGAAAAATCAAAATGCCAAAAAATCGAATTACGAGTTAAATGAAAGATCCAACAGCAATGCAAGGATCAATAACAACACCAAGTATAGTCCAAGATATCTACACAGGGCTGAAGTTGGAGAAGATCAGACCTCTACTACCTACGAAGCGCGAAATAACTCCTACTCAGTACATAATAGTGACTGAGAGAGCGCTTGACCCACCTTAGATGTGGTGAAAGATTTTGGTTTATTCTGTATTCTTTATTTTGAACATTTTGTTCTCCTAAAATTGCTGTGATCAAATTGGAATAATTTTAAATTTCAATTCATATTAGCTATCATGTTAATCTATTTTCAATATATATTGCCACTTGTTCTTAAGTAGGAAGAGACTACCTACTCCTTCACTAATCAAAAAACTTTTCGAAATTTGGTGGGAGATAATCTCTCAGATTTTGATTTTTCTGACTGTGCGCTTTCCTCAATGTCTGTGATTATGCATCCAAAATTACACACATCGTATCCAATTAGGAACAAACTTGTTGTGTATTTACGAAGAATTAAACGAGATTTATCTAAGCGACAAGAACGCAAGCGCCTCCGGCGGCTTTAATTCTTCTTTCAGCGGTCTTGCTGAAAAATTTAGCCTTGACAACGACAGGTTGATGTGGGAGTCTTCCTCTTCCAAGGACTTTGAAAAATCCAGCCTTGGTGACGTCGATAACTGGGGCCTTATCCTTGACGGTGGCGTATTTCTTTCTGGTTTCTTCAGTGACCAAGTTCCAGAGTCTGTCAAGATTGATGGTTGGGAGGAAGTATCTGTTCTTTTGCATTCTGAAAACTCTGATGCCACACTTTCCGAAGTAGCCAGGGTGACTGTGAGAAAGTATGAGTTGGAATTTGAGAAAAGAAAGTGTATATTTACTATTTATCAAATGCATTTCTATGATGGGTAAGACCACCGGCTTTACCTCTACCACTGACATGCTTTCTGTGCTTACCAACACGACCGTAACCCATCATGGTGTGACCTCTCATCTTTCTGGTTTTTCTTAGTCTTGTGACCTAAATCCAAAAATTGAATTCATCATTTGCATTCGAAAAGAGGCATTTGAAAAGAATTTCAAAAAGCGCATCGAGCCAAAAGCACGTGTAGACGGCATGATGATGAAGAAGAAAATAACTGGGGACAATCAAAAAGCAGATAGGTTACCATTTTGCTTTTGAGTTGGTTAGATAAAAATTCTTTAATCCGAACTGAGGATTTATAAATAACTTTATGTCTCTCTTATTTAAAGGCTACATAATTGATAATGAGACTCGCTTTGTAGCAAATCAATTTTTTTAAGTAAACGAATTGCTTAGACTATTGAGGATGATGATGAATTTTTTCTTTATATCTTGGCCTCGAGCCATCATTGAATTTAATGAGATATTCCTATAAAGCTCTAATCGTGGCTACATGAACGACAAGCAAACTGACATACATCAATCCTAAAACTATGAGTTTCATGACATGTTTCACATGAATATCGAATAATCACATCGTAATAAAATAAAGACTCATAGCTATTGTGTTTCGAGGCCATTGCAGGTCACCAACCTTCCCTACTAACTTCTTCTTCGTGGGGAGGGAGAGCCGCCTCGGTCAGCGTTTCGTCCTCTACTATTTGAACGGCTATGCCTTGGAGACCCTGATCTTGATCTTCTCCTTCTTCTATCTCCTATAGTATCAAAAAACTTTCAATCAACTTGCATTAATGGGTAATCACTTGAATCGCTTCTGCGTCTGCGGTCACGATCACGACTGCGGGGGCTGCGAGATCTACTGCGACTATATCTAGGAGAGCTTCTTCTTCCTCCTCTAGAAGATCTGTTTCTATCCCTGCTTCTGCTGCGACTTCTACTTCTACTGCGACCTCTTCTTCTGGGGCTACCCTCAGGACAGTCTTTCTTTTTATGTCCTCTTCCGCCACAAATAAAGCATTTTCCATCTCTCACAGCTAGTAGGTTACACCAGTTATTATATAATCAATCACCCAATCAGAGCAGTACCTAAGCCATCTCCTCGTGGACAATCTTTTGCCCAATGTCCCTTCTCATTGCAAACCAAACAATGTGTGGATTTCTTTTGCAAGCTTGTTACACATTTCCAATATAGTTTGTATCAATGCCTGTTAGTGATTACCTATTATCTCTTCTTCTCCTCTCTCCATGTGAGAACTCGATCCTAAGTTCGTGTCCTAAGAGCTCCGCTCCATTTTTTCTAGCATGAGGGTGTTCAGACAGGTAATCAAATTTGAGAAAGAATGAGAAAGCAGATATTCTCATCTTTTTATGAGACAACAATAGATCCAAAACACGCAGACAACATTTAAAGAGAGAGAGAATCATTTCCAAGCCCCAGAGAAAGAAAAAAAGGAATTCCCAGAGCAGGTCAGTTCCAAAAAAAAGACAAGAGATCCGAATTAGATATTCCAAATGAGAGGATTGATCCAATTCTGAGTTAGATGTTTGAAGTTACTTTCGAACGACTTCGTCGGCATCCTTCCAGTTCTCAAATTCCACGAAAGCATAGCGATCTCTTCCGTCTTTGATGGTGATATTTAGAATTTTTCCATAACGTTCCAAAAACTCTTCCAAGTCTGATTGTCTGACCTAGAAGGCACAGTTGTGAAAGCTCTGTGAAGATGGAGCATTTACCTTGCTTGAAAGGTTGGCGATGAATAGCTTTCCAGTTTTCTCTGACATTTTACTTTGATAATTGTAAAATATCCCTCAATCTCCTGAATGAAGTAAAATCTAATATGTTAAAATAGGAAAAGTTCAATTTAAATTTGCTGCTAGCTCGAAAAAGAAAAAATCGAACGAGATGTATGCCAGAGTTCATAAAGCGCGCTTCTTAACGAATATGGACCAGATTCACTGTGAAAGCTAATGTTCAACGAGTGAGTCAAATCGAAAAAGGGTACTAATAATATGTAAATAAAATTCTAGTTGTCGCTGGGTTTGGGAATTTCTTATTTCATAACTCTCATAAAGGAGAAGGGAGGATATTTGTATTGGAAGTCTGAGGTCCCTCCCATTTCTTTTATTAAACAGTCTTTGAAAAATATTTTAGTAATTCCTCTGATTTACGGAGAATATTAACCTTTCCAAGAAATCCGCTACTTAAGAATGGTTTTGCTAGCGCAAAGGCCACCTTGAAAACAAATTCACATGAGTGATGTACACACTATCGAGCTTTTCGCTGTAAAAACCCTCCCAGACTTGATTCAATTCTTTCATTTTTTTCCGAAGCTCTTTGCTCGTATTCAATGAGGCTGAGAATCCTTCTCTCCACCAAATCAGGCAGAATTTGCCTGAAGAAAGCTGCTTTCCTTCCTCGTAAGCACTTTCACATAAGTGGAGTGCAAATCTCACCAATTCTGCAAATTCGACCTCATGTGCAAGATGATTTCTGACGAGAATGACGATACAGGCAGCGTTTGCTTTGTTGTGTTTATGAATGAACGCTTTCCCAGACTTCAGCTCGTTTCTGATATTATCTTCACAGATGTTGTCACAATCATATTTTTGCCTCAAAATCACAAATTTCTCCCAAAGTGGGAGAGCATCTTTTGCTTTGAATGACTTGTGGGCCAAGAAACGGGAAGTATGATCAATTTTGAGATAGTAGGGATAGTTCTTTACATGACGATATTTATCCATCCAGATTTCTAAGCATCGCTTTTGGAAAACTCTTGCTTTTTGAAGCTGAATGATAGTAAAATTGTGTTCATTCGGAGGTTCTTCTAGCAGAAAGTCGATAGTGGGCAATGATGGAAGGCTAGATTCCATAAGAAATTTTTATATATCGCAATAATTTTGTGTCAAGATAGTTAGTTTATAACTATTCTTACGTCTGAATTATAGAGAAGAAGTCGCGTATTATTACCGGACATCAAATATTTATTGAAACCTGTAAAACAGGAATTATTTCTAGCATTCATTTTCTCTCGCTGATTTAACCCAGCAAAGTGGTCTTGTAAATTGACCTGTGCGAACATTCCAATAGTTTCCAAGCGTAGTCGATCGGATATTTTGTCAAATATTTCCTGCAGTCCCACCCATCATTCCATTATTGCTTGGAGGCTGCTTCCTTGGCTCGCTTAGCCAAATCCAATTTACGTTTCAAAACATTATTCAAGCACTTTTTCAGTTTAACAAACTTTATAGGAACTGACACTCAACAACTTCCTTTTCATATCTCAAATTATCAAAACCCATTATTTTTTTATCACTCTTAACTGTTGCATCAACTCATTTGTAAACTTCAACTGGTTTGATAAATACAAGATAGAACGAAAAAGTAAGACATGATTAATATCACGAAATTTATAGAAAATTGAAAGAAATATCTTTAAAACAAAAAATGGAATACTCTACTTTGATAAAGTTATTTGCACTACATGGTTTACTCATCACTGTACTGTCTCTCAGTGTCAGCCTCTTGATTTTCTTTTTGTTCTTCTTCTCTTTCCAAATCAACAATAATGGCGTCTTCTTCTTTCGGATTTCTGGTTTGCTTTGACATTTTTAATGGTGACTTTTCAGAATTCTTTTCCTATTAAATAAGTTGACAAATTTATTAAAATGGTCTGAATTGGGCAAAGTGTTATTACAATCGAAGGGTCGGCTTTTGTATTCTGGTAGACTGGTAAATCTAATTCAACATTAGCAGCATTTTTCTCTTCCTCATGTTCTTTGCATTCAGACTGATCTCCCCGAAAACCTGACAAACTGTTCTTCGAAAGCGACCGCAAAATCTGGGAATCAGAGATATCTTTCGCGTTAGAGATGTGTTCCCCACCCATTTTTATCACAGATTTTCGACTAAACTCAGTGACAATCAAACTGTCTTTTAGAGCTTTGCCATCAGATTTCTTACGGAAAGTTTTTTGGTAAATCTGTTCTTCCATATTTTTGAGGGACATTGCGTTATTGAATCTTGCAAGATCGAATTTATCATACATTTTTTGAGCATGAGTGAGTTTTTCAGAGTTCTTTTTCTGAAGCTCCTGTTCCAAAAAAGCTTTGAGGATAGTATCACTATTCTCAACGTGAAAAGCGATCTCAGTCTGTTTGCAATACACCTTCAAATCCTGAGTTTGCGGAGAAAAATATCTTCGTCGCAGCCATACCAATCCTCCAATTAGCATAGAAATGATTAGAAAAATACAAAAAGCCACCAGCATGACGAACAGGGCTTGTGAGTTTATTGTTCCATCATTATGCTTTGCAATCACACGCTCCAATGCAAATATAAACAGACTTAAGATCATCACCATCACAATTATCTCTGCAAAAAATATTGAAAATCGTTTTAGGTATTTTCGTGGTGAAAGATCCAATTTTTGAGGGCTGATGGCATACAATACCTTACACCGATCACACCCAGCTTTGCGACTACTTAATACGTAAGCTCTCAGGCACTCTCGATGAGATTTAAAATTGCATAAACATGGATGTATAAATAAATCATCGCTATTTTCATCTAAGTTGTTGCAGTTGAGTCCATTGGCTTGCACCTGGTCGAGAGGAGCAGCTTTCCCAGATTCTCCACAGAGTATACAAAACATCTTTTTGCCACGAAGCAGAACTTTGTTGACTTCTTCGCTAAAAAAACTTTCTGCTTCAGCTTTGTCTGGAGAATGTACAGGTGGATTGATTTCAACAGAGTTCTTCTTAATTGACGATTCATCAAAAAAACTGATAAAGCATCCGTAAGAAAGCGTTTGATGAATTGGATTTTACTTTGATTTTTCGAGTTTATTCATGGTACCACCTTGAGCTGCTTGCTTATGGTTTTCCAACTCCTTTTCGAGACTTAAGTCTATTACCGTATGCACTTGGTCTGGGGCTAGCATGTCGGAAAAACTTTGGTTTTTAGGTTTGGTGTTTTTTTGGGTGTCTGAGACGGTGTCTCTTTTTTCATATCTATGAGCTCCTCCGAGTTCCAAAGGCGGAAGTTTTTGTCGTTGAAACCTTGTGCGTTGATCTCTTTCAACTGAGGAATTAACTGGGAGAGACGGACCCTGATTCATAAAGTTTAAAAAGTTCTATGGTGCGTAAATAATTAAAAAACTGAGATGTTGTGTGTCTAAAACTGATGATATTCAGTTTGTTTTGTCTTACTTAACTTTTCCTTCAGCATATGCAAAAGCCCAACAGGAATTTTGTGAGTAAGAGAAATATATCTCGTGAGAATAATGCTAAATTTATTCATAAATAATATGAACATTCAGTAAGTACTTCATTTCTTTCTCTCTACAGATATCTGAAAACGAAACAGAATAAGATCAAAGAGCAGATCACAGAAAATTCATAGTTTTTTGTTTTGATTTGTTTTGTTTTTGTCGAATTTGAGATTGATAGGGAGGTTGGAATCTGTAAGAGCATTAAAATAATATATCATGAATATTATCTGATAGAGTCAGACTATTTTGAATTTTTTACAGAAAATTTCCCGACATCAGAAAAGTTATTCTACAAAATTAATTCGAAAAGACAAAAATTTTTTTCGAGGAAGAATCCTTGTGAGATGCACGGAAAAGAAACAATTAATTTGATAAGAAGCAGCACATACCGCTCAGGTATGGTATGGAAAATGGTGTTATTAGTTTCCACCGGAATGTTTAACTTTGGATATTTGCTATCGGTCATGAATCCTCTCCAAGAATACTTGGAGGCAACAGTCTTCAAATGGAATGCCCGTGACGCTCAGTTCTATACAAGTCTTGTAAATTCGCTTTTGACTATTGGGGCTGGCTTGGGTTCTCTTGCCGCTGGCTCTATGGCTAAACAGATTGGAAGAAGAAACACCATGATGGCGGCTGATTATTTCTTAGTACTTGCCGTTCTTCTTACACTTGTGCGGAGTGAATTATTTTTGATGTTTGGACGTTTCCTTTCAGGGCTTTCCATTGGACTTAACTCAACAGTAGTGCCACTGTACGTTAATGAGATAACTCCTCTAGCTATGAAAGGCACTATCGGATCCTCAATGCAATTAAGTATTTGTTTGGGTTCATTAGTGGTCTTCCTACTCGGTTTTGGTCTGCCTTCAGATTTAACAGTCGAGACCCAATGGTGGAGATTTATGTTCGTGTTGCCTCTTTTTCTCGCAATGACTCGATACTTATGTCTCCATTTCCATCCGACTTATCGCTATGATACCCCTCCTCATCTGGTGACAAATCATTATGATGAACTTGCAAAACATGCTCTTAGCAAAGTATATATCGGAGGCTCTGTCATGGAGCAGCTAATTTCACTGCAAAGGGAAAGGGAAGAAGCTGAGCGCATGGGTCAGAAGTTAACAGTTTCCTATGGAGATCTCTTCAACAAATACTATCGAAGACGGTTCTTTATTGGTTGCTTTGTGTCGATTTCGAGTCAAATGACTGGTGTAAATGCACTGATTTTTTACTCGACCAAGATATTCAATGAAGCTGCTGGAGGTGATAGCAAAGTAAGACTGCTATATTCTTGACGGCTTTATTTGCCCTGCTGAACCTTGTAGCAACCATATTGTCTGGGCAGGTTATCCAACGGGTGGGTCGAAAGGTGATTTTTATTTTTGCACATGTGGGTATGGGACTCTGTCTCATCGTTATTGCGATCCTTGGAAACAAAGGAATGAATGGTATGATACCAATACCAATCATGACATTTATTGTCATTTTTGGTCTCACTTATGGGCCCATCGTTTGGATCTTTGTGGCTGAAATTCTACCGGATCTTGGAGTTGGGATCGCAATTAACTTGAATTGGACGTGGACATTTCTTATCGCACAGTTCTTCCAGCCAATAGCCCAAGCAATTGGCACACCAAATACCTTCTTAATATTCGGAGTTTACTGTTTAGCCGGACTTTTAGTCATTATTCCATTCGTCAAGGAGACAAAAGGTCTTACGAGGGAACAAATTGAAAGACTTTACCAGAAGGGATTGAATGCTTCTACAGAGGGAGAGCTAGAAAAACGTAAGGATTCAATTGAACTTCCTGAGATTGATTAATGTATTCAATTATTAGTTCTGTCTCTGTGAACATGTGCTGTTGATACATAAGAATCGTTATTCTGGTTTAACAACCTCGTAATTAGTTCCACAAGAATTCAATGAATTTTCACAACTTTGAGATCAGAGAATTGCTACGAAAATTCCAGTCACAATTGGTTTGGGAATTGATAATTTCTTGATAACTAAATCAATATTAGATTGATAAATTCGAATCATATGAACCACATAAAGTTATAAGGATGTATTATTTGTTGGATATGAAAAAGAAAAAAGAGTAAAGATATAACTGCTCTTGAATAGTCAGGAGCTGTATGTACTACATGGACTGATTCCAATATCAACAAGGCCAAAATGGAACACTCTCAAGTAATCATGAAAAGAAAAAATTGTGTAATAGCTTTTTATGTTCAAATAGTCAGCACATTTTGTTCAATTGCAAAATTTTATTTACAAGGTCTTTCAGTAAACATAGCCTTTAAGTGGGAGACATCATTTCTCTTGACCAGTTCCAATTTTAACTTGGTTTCCATCACATTTTTTACAACACTAAACCGGAGAATTGTGATACTACAGTTTGGGGTATCATTTTGTAATTTGGGTTGCTCGTCAAGTAGTTTTTTTGCGATTACGTTGAACAACTCCATGATAAACCCTCCGTGAGTGACTACAAGTATCTTTTTGACTCCATCGGACCTTCCTTTGCTAATTATACCAGACACCTCATTTTCAAATATTTTTGGTCTTTGCCTACGACATGAACTTGACCTAATGACCTCCTTTCTGACTGGTTTCAGTGAATCCAATTTCTGAACCTTCTCTTCTTCAAGTTTGTTTTCTTCGTAAGGTTCAGTTAAGAGTTTAGGTTCCTGAATTGACAAAGGAATGAAGCCGGCTTTCCTCTCCTGTTCCGTAATGGTAACTTCCCTCTTCCGAATGTATTTATTAATAAGAAACTTTAGAAATAGCTCAGCTCTGACCATCACATCATCCCAACTTTCTGAGTTCTCACATCTGAATTTTCGGATGTCCATTTTTGCTTGTAACGCCTTACTTTCCCACAAGCTGGCACTCTTACCTTCAAGAATTCCGCCACTCTTCTCTCTCAGAAGAGGAGTAAACGTTGTACTAGGTGAGTCTTTCCTGAAGGATACGATATATTTCAGAGTTTCTCGGGTTCTTCCCAAATCAGAGGAGTAAATATGATCAAAGGTTTCTTTCGCAAGGCGGACACCAGTAGACTTTGCCTGACTTATTCCAATTTCAGAGAGCTTTCCTTCTTGATGGCCCTGGATCAGTTTCTCCCGATTTTCTGCCGTCTGACCGTGCCTGACAAGCCAAATTTCCATTTTTAATAGTATTAAGTGATTAAAACAGCTTACTGAAAAAATCGATTAATTATTTTCGAGAGATAAGTTCAAGAGCCTGATAAATTTTAAAGAATTATCTTATCACATCAGTTTGGAGAATTGTGATTGGTGCCGGGAAGAAAATAGAAAAAGGAACAGCTAATGGGGTGTTTCAGTTGTATTAAGTTATCCTTTCTACTTTAAGTGCGGAAATTGGCCTTCGAAATCTGGACTTAAAGAAGACTTGAGCCAAGTTTAAAAGAAAGAAAATTAATTCTTTGATTAATTGCTATCTTTATTACGCAACTAAATTTGAGATAATGATAAGTTTGTTAAATGTGGTTTCTTCAACTCTGATCAACACAACATTTATTTTTCTATGATTTCGATCCCCCCCCCCCCCCCCCGGTCGTATTGAAGTTTTTAGTGCAACTATTTTATATGGAATGCTCATCTATTGTAAATATTTGTAATCTTGTGTCAAGAGAGTCATCGAATCTGACATTTTATGCTCTTTTATAAGGAATAGAATCGCATCGGAATATTTGACTAATCAACATACTTGTATTGGTGTGAAATTACATTATGAATGAATGATCTTTGAACAGTAGAAATCGAATAACTTTTTGTCTTATTGATTCGTTTTTCATACAGCAACAGTGAATTTTGCCATCATAACGAACAAGTGTCGCGGAAGTTCATAATAAGTGCCGGCCTATATTTAAAAATGGTTTATTCTCCCATTGCTTAGTCCATACCTGTGAATAATCATTTAAGATAATCAGCTTCAATGAGCTTTAAGTCATTGACGAGTCCAAAGTCCCAGTTGAACCTTTCAGAACAAAAGTGTTGTCGATAGAAACCACTCAAATCCTACATATTGAAATTGACCGAATTGAAAGATCACCAGTAAACTCGATTGAACAAGCTATCTTGACCCTTCTATTTTTAAGAGCTGATACCTTCTTGGAAGAGAATGCTACTATCTCTTCTGATGCGCTTCAAAGAGATCAGATTTTTAACTTCGGGGTATTCTATCAAATTCTGGAACCGTCTCGAAAGCAGCAACAAATATAAATATGCAAAATAGTCTTCAGCTATAATTCCAAAGCAAATGTTAGGTGATCCAAACTTTGAAAGTAAACTTCCACATTCTTATGAATATTCAGCCTCGATTTTAGGACGCGTAGCTTCGGCTAGTTTATCTAAAGACGAGAAAGAAGTCTATTTGCTTTTGAATAACCATCATATCCAAGTTAAAAGCGCTCAAAGTCGAAAATTGCTCCGTACGATTAATCGCGGATTCTTTGATACGCAATCAGGTACATTTTAATATCTTTCCTGTCTTTCGACTCAACATCAACACAGAATATTGCAGGATTGAAGCTAAAACTGTACAGACAGCGAGGTTCCTTATTGTTAATTTCGGAAAGAAGATACAGCTCTTTGAGACTCGTGTATTCAAACCGATTGCAACCTTTCATATGCCTTGTAAGTTCCAACCTGAAAATGATCTAAACAAAAATTGTTTTAAATAGCGGGAGTTCTTTCATTAGATTTCTGTCAAGAAAAGGAAATAATCGTAGCCGCGACTCGATCTCACGACATCATTGAAATTCAGTTGCGAGGGAGAAAAATGACGACTTTATTTACAGGTGTCCATCAACGTAAATTAATCCATTCGTCTTCTAGGTGATACCTTCTTTATAGAGCACATAAATGTCATCAGAGTTAGCAAAGACTATCGCTTTATTGCGACTGGATCATCAGACTGCACAATGGCACTGCTGAATCCTAACACTCGCGAGGTGCTGCATCGAGAAACGCTTGAAAGTATTTTTATACCAATAAAGTGAGCCCAAAGCGCTAATTATCCTAACTATTTAGGTCATGTTTGGAGTCTAGAGTTCGTTAATAATGGAGATCATTTGGTGGTTGCAAATGGTCTATGGAATAACGTTTTTATTTCGCTGTATAGAACATACAAGTTTGCCTGTTTGCAAAGAGTGAATCTCAAATATGGAGGTAAATAGAATACCGTAGACTGGTATCTTTAATTATGTTATTTTGTCTAGGCACTGCTCTTAAACTCCATTTGTCATCGGATCAAGCATTGCTTGGTTTATTTGGTATGTCTGCTTCAACATTCTACACAATCAAATGTGACACTGACGAAAACCTCAAATGTAAAGAGCACGAATTGGTCAATACGGATGGTAACAGTCTCATTAAAGTTGCTCGTGAACTCTATTCTGTAATTTTGAACAATAGTCACTCAGGTGTTTGTGGAGTCAACGGGAGAGAAAGCCATTTGCGTTCAATCATCAAGAAAAATTCAACCGCTCAAACTTGATTAGTATTTTTTTTGAAATATCATCGGCAGAGAACTCTAAAACTCCATACTAAGCTTCATATCGTCATTATCAAATTGAAGTCGAGAAAATCATATACTACTTAACCCCATAGCACAAATTCAAAGTATGTGGTTTTAAAGCTAAAAAGAGTTATTGTTTAGAGCTAGCATAACACACAGTTTAGAACAGTGTTGGAAACCTAGAAATATTCATATATATGGCAACTTACCAATTTCAATGATCTTTATTTGGTTATTTTCTTTTCTAATTCGTAATCTAATAGGCTTTTTATCATTTCTCCTCTAGAAGAGATAGTCTTTTTCCAAGATGCTCTCCCTTTGGCTTGTATACTAAGAATATATCTCTGTGGCAGTAGTTTTCTACCTATAAGATAATGAAAGAACTTATGAATGCTACTGTTTGCTACTTGTTGATAAATTTCTATCTTAGGTCGCAAATCACTGGGTTTCATTCATAGTAAAACTTGAAAACGGTAGTGAGGTTTTTGTTAATTAATATTTAATTCGCGTGCTTGAGAAGTAACCCTTAGAAAACACTGTTTTCTTTGTTATTTTCAAACTCTCTCTAATCTAATGGGAAGTGCTTGCTATAAAATTCATTCCACTGAAAAAGAGACAAACTCAGAGTATCTTATGAACAATCAAAGTGGAGGAGGAATAATGTGCACAGGCGACTGTAGATGTACAGATGTCGATGCGACCGAGCGTTCACTCACGAGAACAGGATCCAGAGGTTTTGAAGCTTCTCGCAAAAATCTTAAGAAGCCACCGCCGATAGACACAGCATCATAATCCTCAAGCATCATTAACGTGCAAACCTGAACATTATCGCATCTAAAAAAGAATGAGTTTTTTTTTTCTTAGTTTTTGGTAATCATTCATTTTTGGAGGAAGATAGTCATTTTCTGACCGATATTAATGAAATAGAACATATCTTATACAGAATTGCTTGTCCTTCTTTCCGTTCGAGGATCTGATATCGATATTTCCTATGAATTTTTCATTTTATATTATAACTAATGCATCTTTTTTACAACCACCTTTTTCACGAATAGCAATCTGAAAGTGATCGAAATCTATTTAGAGTCTTCATCAGAATAACTCATATCCACACAGCGATTGTGCAAGTATACAATCTAATGAGTCCTTAAATCCTCATCATAGTAACGCTGCAGGAAAAGGAATTGAAAACATCATGACAGTTACAAAGATGAATTAACTTCAGCTGAGATTTTGACCCTCGGCCCGCTAAATTGAGAATTTATTTGCAAAGGTCTGCTTGAAGAGCATGATTTGAGAAATAGAAATCTTATTTTTTATTATTATGGTCATTTGGATGTTTATCAGAAGGATTTTTTCCTGCTTGGGCATTTCTGGCACGCTGTCTTGTCGCTCTCTGCATTCTTGCAGTTCTTAAGACTGGATATATTCTGCTGAGTAGCAAGAATGACATAAACGTGCAATGCCCAAACATCTCCCAACCAATTCTTGATTTTCCTTGGAACCGCCCTCTTTTAAATTCTCCTTCGTACTGGAGATCACCATATTTGTCGTAAAAAGCACCATAACCCTGCTTGCGCCCATTCTCAAAATTCCCGATAAAAACATCTCCAACTTCGCTAACCATCACTCCCTTCCCCTGAAATGTATCTGCGAATCCTCCCTCATATAGAAGTGAACCGCCAGGCCAATAACATTTTGCAATTTTGCCTCCCATAACATTGTCTGGGTCCGGTCTTACAATGCAATATTGGCCAGTTGGATATTTCACCATTCCTTCTTGAAGAGCTCCCTTTACAAAGTAGCCAGAGCTCGTCTCATCAGGCGTTGAACGGACGCCATATCCATGAAGTATCCCGTCTTTGAACTCGCCTCGATAAACAGAAGTATCTTTCAGACTCCTTTTCAGGCCTTTCCCTTCCAATTTTCCATCTCGAATCTCCCCAATGAAAACCCATTTATCTTTTAGAGTCATAACACCTCTGCCACTTGGAAAATCACCTTCCTTTGTAAAATTTCCTTGCAGTTCAATATCAGGCCGAGGAACGTGCTTCTCCGCATTTTGATTTGCATCCCATAACTGCTCAAGCTCCTTGTCAATTTTTTCAATGAACTGATCTGGCAATTGGTAAGTCCATTTCTCATCTGACAGCTCTATAACTTTCTTCGCCTTCCCAGTAAGCCAATACCTGACTTGATTCTGATGAAAGTAGCAAAAATTCAGGGCCATCCCGGTGAGAGTAACTGGAATGGACCAATCTAATATCTTTTTCATCATTAGTGTGATTGAGAATTTTCCTTTAGAAATTAATCAGAGGATTTTAAATTGTTGGATTCAAAGGAGGCAAGGCAAATGGAAGAGCATGATTCTCAAATCACAAATGCTCTAAAGGTACTTTGTGTTAGGGTGAGGAATAGAACACTAATGGAAGTGAGAAAGTTGACTTTTTCATTAGTTAATTCAGATATGAAGATTGTGGCCCTCTTTAAAGCAAAACATATAAAATTGTTACTCGAGAGATTGAAGAATTTGATTTCTGAAAAAGTGATTTGTTAAAACTCGTTGATAAATTGATTGTGACAATTATATCTTGAGTATATATAAATCTCTTGCTATTATTTTTTCATGTTTGCTTTGTTATAATTGCCAGCGAGTTCAATCATCAAGTCCTTGAATTCAGAATAGGATATCTAGTTTATGGTTAATTAGGGCTAAAGTCAGCATAATAAGTGTATTGTTTTCACCTTTCCGTCCTTATTCTTATCGACCTCCGCAATCAATTTCTTCCAGTCATCATCGTTCAAGCTCTTTTCACCAGGATTGCAGACTTCCTTGATCTCATCCACCGTTAGTTCGCCGTTACCATCCTAACAAAGTATAATTTGTAACCCAGTTTTCAAGTTACTTTGTCAAAAAGCTTGAATGCGGCTTCAAGCCTTTCTTTATCAAGAAGAACCCTTCTATTCATAGATGCAGCAGCGAATTCTTTCAGAACAAATCAATGATGATGAGCTAGATGGGTCTTTTCTGATTACCTCCGTAGTCAATAACTCCATTTCCGTTGGCGTCAGCTTGCTTGATTAGTGCATCTACTTCATTCTCATTGAGGTCTAGCCCTAATTTTCCTAGCTCTGCGAACCCTATTCGAAGATTTTTATTTCAAATACCTCTGAAACACTTCCTACCTTTAAGCAGTTCATCGCGAGTAAGTGTTCCATCACCATTCTTATCCAGAGTCTGGAAGACTTTCAAGAATTCATTTCTTTCTTCTTTTCTCGCAAAGTAAGAAGAAATAAAGAGATAGAAAGCTTCCTGTAACTTCGTTGTTGACTGCAGGAGTTATATTATTATTCGATGCTTTCCAAGTAAAATTACTCTGTATGCTCTCAGATTCTCAAGAGCTTTCTTCTCAATGATTTTATCATGGGATTGCTGTGTGGATTTCACAATCCAAGGATCTTGCAAAGCCTGCTCTGCTGAGTATCTTTCTGCCGGATTGTATTTCATAAGTTTTTTTATAAACTCTTTCGCTTCATTTGAGATTTTGTCCCAGGTAGGACCATCAAAATTATAGGAGCAAGCCAAAATGTTTGCTAAAATTTGATCTTTTGTTCTTCCTCTAAACGGCAGCTCACCCGATAAGATAATATATAAGATAACACCACAAGACCAAAGATCACATTTCTGATCATACTCCTTTTTCAAGACTTCAGGAGCCATGAATAAAGGCTTGAAACAAAAAAAGAAGCTTATTATTATTGTTGTTCACAAAAAGGTAGAATTACAGTGCCTGTGGGTCTACTAAACTGTTTATTTGGTTCAATCTTCGCAGAGACTCCAAAATCCACAACCTTAAGAATTGCATCTTCAGCGTTTGAATCCAGCAATATATTTTGAGGTTTCAGATCTCTGAGCAAAATAAATTAGAGGAAAAAACGTTGGTCTTCTTCTCCTACCTGTGAACGATTTTATTTTTATGGCAGTAATTAACAGCAGAGAGTATCTGTTTCATGGCTTCAGCGGCTTTTTTCTCTGAGAAGCTCTTCATTTCGATAATCTTGTCGAGTAGTTCTCCACCGCTGTATAGCTCTCCAACTATCATCATGTACTGTTCATCCTCATAGTACTCATAAATTTTCATTATATTTGGATGATCCTTTAGAATACGAGCCATGTTAGTCAATGAAAGTCTGGTTAATTGTTCTACCAGCTGTTTTAAGATCTCAATCTCCGCAAGGATATCTTGTTTCTCTCTGTCTGTAAGATTCGAGATTGGGATCATCTTCGCAGCTCTTGATTGCTTTGTTACCTTATGCAAAACTTCAATGACCTCACCGAAAGCTCCTATAAGTGAGATGTTAGCCAATTTTTTTTAGCAGAAAGCACCAACCTTTGCCAAGATCTTTCACATATGTATAATCACTGTAGAAAATTGACTGTTTCTTCTTAATAAAGGAGCCAGGAGTGAAACGCAACTATTTTTCAACAATGGTTCGACTGGAAGTTTAAAAGAGAGTATTATACTCCGGGCACAGGATTGGAGCCTTGAATATTTAAGTTCGGAGCGCCAGAGTTCGAAGGGTTTGCAGTTTCATTAGTTTTGGAAGTACCTTTAGGTTTATCCGCATCTTCTCTTAAGTGTTTGGATTTCCCACAACCCATTTTTCCAATCTAACTCACCAATGACTTAAGGTTTTGAAGGGCGGCAGCAATTACCTGATATGCGATATATTGAAGGTTCTAATATAATTGAATTGGTATTAATAAATTTAATACTGCGTAATCTGATCGTAGTTTTATTTTTTTATTTTTTTGGATAAAAGCAAGCATCAAATCATTACAAACTTAACTAGCTTACATTTAGCATTTTGAACTGTGAGTAATTTTAAACTTCAAAAGGTATCTAATGAATTAAAGAGAGCATGATTAAAAAAGTTTTAAAAAACGTTGGAACTTTGTTCGCATGCGAATAACAGAAAGTGATTTTGTGGATTCAAGGTGTATTTGATAAAATTTAGAGTAATAAAATGCATTTATACAATTTTTTCTAAGATATTAAAATCATGATAGGTTTGAAATAATTCAACAAACAGTCATCGGAAGTGTGAGTGGAATGCCTTTTCGGAGACTAAAAATATAATTAGCACCATCATTTATAATTGTTAGATACCTGTTAACATAGTGATAGATGAAATCCCCAAGAATAATCAATTGGATAATCTGCGCAGCCATTGCAAAGTGTCCAACATATCCTTTAAACTGTATTATTGCCAATTTATTAAAGATTTATGAAGGAACTGCTTACTAATCCAAAGCCTTGACTTGCTTCATCATTCAATTCATGGAATGAAAAGATCCAGAATACCATGGCGGACAGTCGAGAGAAACCTTGGCTTGAGACATAATGTGAGACATAGGATTCTATTTCTTTGCCATTCTTTGTGAAAAGATATAACTGCGGAAGCATCGCAACTGACTCGAGATATAATGCAAAGGTCCATGCAACCTGCCAATGCCTTAATCAGAGCAACAGGAAATAACTTACATCAAAAATGTAGAGGTTGTTGAGAGAAGGATGCACGAACAGAGCCAAGATCAAAGCTGGAATAGCCATCAAAAGAACGATCTTTAAATTGAACTCGTTTGCAGAGGTAATCGATTTGGGCTTCTTTCGCAGAATAAAAATGGTTCTGAGACATAGAACAAAAGCCACCACGTCTGTAATTCTGTAAATGACATCGCCGGTTCTGTCTGTAGGTAAATATCTTTGAGAAAAAAATGATATCACTGAATATTAGCTGATGATTTACCCTTCAACAAATAGAATCGAAGAGAGCTTCGCTAATAAAGCAACCGAATAGCAGACCAAAGTATCCAAAGATAGCATTTCCGATGTTGAGGACGTAACTTGAGCACAAACCATAACGAATCCGAACATTTGAATGAGCGATGAGAGTGTCAAAAAGAACGAGAAGTCTCCATCCGAAAAGAAATGATAAATGAATATGACACCCAATGCAAATGCTGCCTTTGGGGTTGTAAGTATGTCATTTAAGAAAGGAACATTACCCAATAACTAAAATCCTTTTTGTGGTCTCTAAGAAATCTTTTCACTTTCCTTGGGTCTTGCATATTGGTGAAAAGCATGCCTTTTTTTGAAATGATGTCCATTTGCTTACGGAAATATTTTGTGTATATAACCATCAACCATGTTAAAAGGCTTAAATATTCGAAGCTAGTGCTCGGTATACGTTATCCTTTCATATTCTTTCTTTTTCATGGTTTTATCTTTAATTCAGTAGAATCAAAGCTTTTTCACTAGCTGTTAAACTGCAGCACTGAATTATCCTTAACTGTAATTATGAACACAACGGTAAGTGTCCAATCCAATTTTTGATGGTTTTTTAAAATGTTCTGATCTACCTTGGATCTCTGGAATGATCGAGGATTATCCATAACTGTCATACACAAAAAGAAAATGAATCTTACTGCTGAAAAGAGAACTGCTGTGGGAGAGACTCATTATTCATTGATCTGACGTGAAGACAGGTGAATTCGAAGAGAATGAATACGAAACACTGGATGAGATATATGCATCTTAGCGGAAACCAAGCAGAGAGACGAAGTTTGATTGGACACTAAGATAAAAAAACCTCATTACTGATCCAGTAAGCCAAGCTAAGCGTAGAAGATTCTATTATTTACAAAAATTTATTTGACTTTGCTAGAGAGGAAGTTCACAACACAAACATTTCGGACGTCGTTTCTTTACTCGCTTTATCTGGTTTTCTAGAGATTGAGATTGAAGTATCTCTTTTGGTCGAGGATGGTTGGTTATTTAACGACATAACAGCCCTCACTAATTAAGACAAAGACAACTTTGGGACTCGAAGAACGATCCTCTCCTTCCGAATGCCAAGAGGAAAATTTCCCGAGTGCTTCGTTCTAATAACCGTTATCAAATAATATATTTAGTTTTCTTTAAGTTAAAGAGGTATATCCAAAATTTAAAGCTTTTATTTGAGTTTGCGAGCAGAGAAGTGTGCAGATAGTACAGTCGCTGCTAAACCTAAATTCTTATCCTACCGAACTTCTTTTAACTAATTCATTTGTGTCTAGAAGCATCAACGTTAACAGCAAAATAAGTAGGCAAAATGCATCACTGGAAACTCTGGAGCATCCAGAGTTCCACCCCTTCGACTCATTTGAGCATCCAGGGTTCCAACCCTTCGACTCATTTGAAATTCATAATCTATAATGCTTTCGGGCTATTTGGCGAAGATTAACATTTGACTCATCAAAGTACTCAATAGCACTTCAATCCCAAAAGTTGATTTGATATATTTATTCATTCATGGACTGACATAAGAAAAGTTCCATTTGCCACTTTCTTGAAGTTCAAATTCAAATACTTTTGGGATAATTCCAGCTTCAGGATGGTCAATATACCTATTGAATTATTGCTGAATCAAATAATTTCGGAAATATTCAGAAATACTCTGAAAATTGCACATAATTCGGCTTGATCATCCAGCCACCTACATAGTCAGGTCTTTTAAATTCTTTTCCCTGTTTAAATTCTGCTGTAATCTCTGAATACAAATCAATCAGAACAATTCTCTCAAAAAATTCTGAGATACGTTTGGCTTTTTCGCAGTATTTCTCAAAGTCAATGGGTACTCCTTGCTCTTGTACTGTGTGATATAATATTTTGAGATAGGATGACATATCCTGATACAGTTTGTTATTTTTCTCATCTGATACCTTTTCCGCATCACCTAACACTGGTTCAAGGCCTAACCGGGTTAAAGAAGCTACCTTCAATTCTTATGACCCTCTGTGCTTTCGTGTTGAAATAAAAAAACAAGGCCGCCTTGGGATTTTCCTCAAGGTCACGAGACTTTCTGCTCTTCATGTTAGTCACAATGGTGAGACCCGGTTCCTCGTATTCCTGTGTCGGAAATGATTTGCAAGCAGGAAAAAAAGTTGTAATTACCACAATTCCGACTATTCGCGAAGAAGGATATCCATCTGGGCTCATGGTTGTTAAAGTCGCGCTCAGAAAGCCCATAGGATCACTTTCGGCTTCGGTGAGCCACGCTTTTAATGTAGTCCAAGGAGTATCGGTCTTCTCCATTCCAGATATTCTCAGATATTTTTAATAGATTCGACCTAATTTTCGATGAATAAAATGTGAATATGAAAACTATTCTTTTTTATTGATAACTTTCTGAGGAAGAGAATAAAAAGAAATACCTATAATCGATGAGAATAAGTGACCTTTTAAGTTGGATCTCTCATTTTTTCTTATTATCCCCGTAAATAATCTCGATAATAAAGTCGATACCTTCACGCAAAAAATCAAATAAAATTGAGAATCCCCCTTTCTCAGCAATTGCTATCATTATAAAATCAGCAGTATCGTGTGCGACAACTCTTCGTTTGTTTCAACTCGCCCAATACAATTTTCTAGAGATTTAGATGCTCGGACACATATATATTTTCACAAGTCTCATGACTTTCTAGATCTTAGTTTGTGAGGTGGAGAATGAAGTATCTTAGATTTTCGTTATTCTATGCAGGGAAAACGCAGGATTCTGTAGACCTTGCAATGATTTTATTGAATTAAAATAGGGTCAATTATTTGAGCTATTCAAAATTTTTTGTTTTAAAGAGCTTCTTTTTTGTTGTGTCGTCGAGGATAGTTGAGAATGTTATTTGTTAAAGGAATCCGTCCATCACTTCAAAATGTAGCTATGGCTCAAAATACGCTCTGAGATCAGCAAGGCTTTGAGCTACAATTCCATACCTATTGACATTAAACATTCATAATTGCTATAAAGGCTTTCAGAAATATCCAAAAGGGAATGTTCTCGTGTCGATATCCCATGAGAACTTTGGTACTTATAGTTGTTTCTAGCTATCTCATCAAAGTTATCCAATTTCTTGAAAGAATATTTCCTAGTACTATTAGAGCAAATTTTAATTTCTCCTCATCATCAACATGGAATTTAAATTTCAAAGTTTCGATGCTTCTTATTTTTGGCGGCGTTGTTCAAAATTAAGAGCTTGGCGAATACTGGCACTCTAGTCACTATAAAAAATTTACAGTCACACTGAAATCTCATCATATTTATTACAGTGAATTGATAAATATCAACCCAAAATGGCCACAGTCAAAATAGCTTCCGACAAAACTGAAGATATTGTGGGGAATGGACCTGCTATTTTACAAAAACCGACCGATCAGATATCTCTTCCTCAAATCTCTAAAAGCGACATCGCTAATACTATGAATTCTCAACATGTCTCACAATCCGAGGGGATGGAACAGCAAGGTATATATTACTGTCGTTTTCTTTTGCGTAATAGATTTCTTTCCACACTTAGGAACATTCAGACAGAATCGACCAATTATAGCTCATTGTAGCATTAATCAAGAGCAACGTTTGATGCAAAATAGATTTCTTCAAGGACATTCTGGGCAATATCGAGATAGTAGCCAAATAACAAACTTTATGCAACCGAGAGTCAACCAAAATTATGATCAGAATGAGAGACTTGCTAGGCCTATACAGTTTAATCAAAACCCAGGAAGCCAATATCGCGGCCCTATTCAAAAGTTCTCTGGATGTAATCCGAATGGGAACAGGCATCTTGAAGATGATTTTCAAGGAGATAGGAGCAATTTCAGGCCCAGATTGCAGCAAAACGTCACAAATACTCTCTCTTTACAAATGGCGCAGGGGAGACAGTCTGATCCTCAACAATTCCATCATTTTCAGGAGGATGGTCGAATGGGTAATACGAGACAAACCAACGGAAACATAACACTCCGTTCGGAATTTAGAACTCAAAGCAGATCTAGTAGTGGATTAGATATGAATGAACTTCGAAACAAAGGGAATCCTTCCGGAAGTCAAAATCAAGAGCAAAGTAATTTTCAAATGATGAACCAAGTTCCTAATAGTGTATGGAACATGAGAAACAACCATATTACACAAAAAAATTCAGATAATCTGGTTCAACATGCGCAGTCAAACCATCAAGCCATCGATATTGAGTACCCTGAGAAAACTGATAATCTTACGAGAGGAATTCTGCCAAAAGAAAACACCAACCGACTAGATTCGAACACTGATCCTCAAAAAAAAGAGATAATCAATCGAAACAATAATAATATACACATTGACCAGTCCAACAAGAACTCTGAGATAAGGAATAATACACAAAACCCGGATCAAAATTTGCAGTTGAATTTACTTACAAAAGAAAGCAAACCACCTCAAAATGAAATTAAAGAAAGTCAGGGGGCTTCACAATTAGCTCAGCACGATCTGAGCCATCGCAATATGGGAACGAACTCTAATCTACCGCAAACACCACGAAAATTGCTGCAACCCACCACCCAAAATGAATTTCTTGCTCCAACAAGTGGCCATTCTGAACGCATGAACAGCCAACCTCCTTCCGAGCGAAAATCCAAGTTCAGTGACGTTGCTATTGGAGAGTCTAATTCGATCTCTACACAAACTTCAACAACTAAGAAAAGCATGGCACAGCCCGTGACACCTTCCCAACTGTCTGCATCTTCGCAACTGTCAACCCCGAGCCAAAGAGTTGCTGTCTCTAGACTCGTTGAAAATAGCAACTCACATGCGCGGGCAGACTTAAAAGACTTCACCCCTCGGATCGGAGCCATTTCACTGACCTCAACTTCAGCTGAGAATCAGAAAAATGAGATGTGCTTTAATCAATATATCACCGAGAAGATCGAGTCTGAAATCAGCAAAACTGAGGAAGCCCGACCTTTAAGGAACCACCTCGAGCCTAGCTCAATTAACGAAGTGAAAAATGAGTCCGATGTCTCTGAAGTCCACCGACATAATGTTGGAGATACAGTTCAGCAGCAATCAATATATCAAAGCAACCCTCATTCTTCATTATTAGGTTCGACTCCAAGGTTAGATGGATATATGAATAACAACAGTGTACAAGTTATCCCCGAGATAAATAAGGAACAAGCCATTCCAAATAATGGGCAGTCCCGAGCATTCCTACACGTGAGTACCACAGCAACAACGCTCAAGCCCTCAACAACGAATAATATAGACAGTCGATACGAAAAACGGTTTGAGGTCCCAAATTCTTTTAATAGTAGTACTCAAGGACTCCGTACCGGAACCCCTTCAAACGAGACCTTCGCTCATGGAGAAACACCTCGAAATTTATTGAATCGATGGGATACTCAACACGAGAAGGATTTTGGTCAGTCAGATTCAAATTTAATAATAATTCCAGACCAATCCAGACTCCACTCATCAAGCATGAAACCGAGATCAGCAAATAGTTTTCAGAATCAGTTTCCAAAAGCAGAACTGTTCACTCCTTTCAATAACGCCACTGATGATTTTGCAAAACCTCAACTTCAGCAGACTAGCTTGAACCTTAATTCTCAGAGCCAGATTCTCAATACACCTAGACCTTACCAAAGCTTGCTTAGTACTCCCATGCACTCGCGGTACCGTCCTCCACGCTATGACATTGAAGAAGTGCCTCAATATGCGCATCCTAAACATACTATGCGCCAGCGTTTTGGAGCAAACCAGCAGCCCTACCATCGCAACCAACCATATAATCCTAGATCGCGATTTAGCTCGCAAAATTCGTTTCAGAATCAATGTGGACCTCAAAGATTCTCACAGAATGAGTGTCATCAGAACCGGTACTATCATGGTATGTCAGGAGAGAATAGATTCTCTAGCACTCGAGATGGAGATTGGCACTGTAATAGCTGCCACAATTTAAATTTCGCGAAAAGAATAAGCTGCAACAACTGTGGTTTACCGAAGCCACCAGCTGAAATAATGAAAACTTCTGTGATGAAACTTGGTCCTCCTGGGTTATTTCGAGAAGGAGATTGGCAATGCTTCAGCTGTCGAAACATCAATTTCAAGAAGCGAGATTTGTGCAACAAATGCGGTGACCGAAAGCCGGCTGAGTATATAGAACGAGAGCATGAGTTAGAACAGCCACCTGAATCTCAAAACCAAATACAAGGCCAGCCGGCTTTCCAAATCCCAAAGCAAATGAGAAGTGGGCCAGTCGACAACAGAGAGGGTAGATACCAGAAAGATCAAGGACTAGAATTGAATCGCAATTCTCTTCGAAATCAGTCTCAGCTGTTACATACTGGCCTTGAAGAAGGAGAAATCTGTACTAGGAGTATTGCGAGCAACAACTTAAATAGGCCTGCCCAAGGAAATGATAATAGAGTCAGCGTTGAGATCAACAATCAGAAAAAACCTATGAATGGCAGTCACTTCGATGAAAAACACAGTTATGTGAGCCAAAAATTAACCTATTCAGAGTTTTCAGACAAGTTCGAAGGCAGGCAGAGCCAACAAGAGAGGAATTATGAAAGTTCAAGTTACTGCACCAACGCCCAGTCAGTAGTAGGTCGGCAGCACCAGCAACCGCAGCTAAATCACTATTATAATCCTCAAGAAGATGAAGAATGTGGATTCAGATCTACGCAATATAAAGGGCCTATTAAAGGAGAAGATATGGATGAGGAAGTACGAGACACAAGAAAGCAATCGACTATTGACGAAGTAGTAACGAGCGGGAAAACGACCACTACCGCTGCCCTCCGAGAAAGAAGCCGATCACTTGAAAAAGCAAAAGGTACACTCAATTCGGTCTAATTGGGTTCACACCCTGGTTTTTCGATGAGGTTAATTCAGAACTCAGAAGTAGAAAGTAGAAGTCCAAAATCGGCGAAGTTATGTGTATTGGTAATACTGTGAGATGACAGAGAGGTGGTTACTTTATCAAAACAGAGAAAGGTAGTTGGTAGCCCTATAGTCATCGCTTAACATAAAATATTTTGAGAAAAAGTTTGTTAAGCGTAATTGGTTGTAAATATGCTTCTGGTTGTATATATATCTCTCTCTTTAAATGCATTTTATTCAGTAAAGGTAACTAACTATCTCTGTCTTCATTCTCTTATTTCACTAAAAGCCAACATATTTCCAAAAAGGTGTTTTGCAGATTCCACTATTATTGTTGATATTGATCATCTCATCTCAAATCCTGGAAATCACTTCTTCAGTTTGCCCAAAGGCTACAATATGTCAAAATTTGTTTATTTATATTACATCTCAAATATACTCACGGGTGCTTCGTTGGAGTGCTACCCTCCAACTCTGTAGCAAAAATAGTTTTGAGAGTGTATTCTTTGGCTTCTTTGGCTTCTTTGGCTTCTTTGAGAACGTATCGTCATGTGACTCGCGTTTCTTTCATTTTTAAGGTATGCTAAGGTGTTAAATTGCTAACTTCATGCATCAATGATTTCTATCCGCTTCAAGTCCACAATAAAAGAATCAGATTGAATAACCCTTCCCTAAGGAAGAATACTTCATGATTGCTATAATGTGTCATATAACGAGAATTTACCAGTCAATTTATTGTTAAAAAGCATTAAATTTAGTAATGTGGAAAGCTTTCATTGAAATTTCATAAGATTGACGATATGAATAGTGTGACCCCCTTTTATAACCTCATGCGCATTTTTGTGGCCGTAAGTCGTGAAACTCAATAATTAAAATTTTCAAAGCCAGCACTAGCGGCTTTCCTTTACCAAAAATTTTCATGCTATAACACTATTTTCTCATAAACGAGCGGGATCTTTCACGTTGAACAGGCCTTTGATTAAATGGTACACCATTACTTCCATTCCCGCTGTTGTTAGAATATGAGTACTTTTTTTGTTGGAAATTAGGGGATTTCCCTTGTGTTGCTAACCTACCAGTTTTTGAAATACCTAGATAATTATCAATTAGACTATTGTTTTCATAAAGACCTTTACCATAATTGAACTTCTTGGTGATGTTTTGCTTTGACTGGAGCTTACTACCTCCCTTTTGGGGTTTCTTTGGACCCTTTTGCCTTTGCTTCATCATCTGGAAATCCCTCTGAACGTACTCTTCAGGTTTCGGCTCATTGCATATATTGCAATTCTCTCTTTTTTGGAAATTAATGTTTCTGCAGTTGAAACATTGCCAGTCCGAGTCTTTGAACAGACCTTGAGGTCCAACCTGAGAGATTGGTGTCTTCAATATTTCGAAGTAAGGTTTCGGCATTTGACATATGTTGCAGTTTATTCTTCTGGCAAAATTAATATTTTTGCATCCTGTGCAAGTCCAGTCTCCGGCCGATGATTTAGGTGGTCTTTTAACACCGGTAGGTGTCTGAGACCTGAACATATTGGTTCTTTTATATGGCTGTTGGCTTCCGTTATTAAACTGTCTAAATGGCACTTGAGTTAGATTCTCACGGGGAGGGAAACTCGGTCTACCACGTTCAGTTTGTGAATGGAAATTAATCTCTTCTGGCTGGTAGGAAAATCTTGTAGGTTCTGGATATCTTGAAGGATAAGTGCGAGAATTGTGACTATTATCTTGGTAGTTTGTTTCGAATATGTTAGAGAACTCGTTTTCCTTAAACTTTGGAGGAGAAGGTGAAGGTGTCAAAACGCCGAGTCTCTGAAATTCTTTTTGCCTTTCAGACCTAAAGCTTGGTTGCTTTTCGTATCGATCTGATTGTGAGGGAGTCTTTTCGATTTTTGCTGGTTTTGTAGTCTTAGTACTATCTGGTTTGAAAAATTCATTTTCAATGTCAAGTACACTCTGTCTATAGACGGGTTTCTGTGATTGTTGCTTGGAATTCTTCTTGTTGATGCGATCTAAGCTGCTATCTCTTGGTGGCTCATTTCCATTCCTCTGACTCAAAGGTTGTCTTTTGATTTCATAGCTAGTGTAGACTTTTGAGTTATCGAATCTGAAAGGATCTTCATTCTCGGAATTTGGGTGGTATGAATGGTTGTTCATTGATTTTGAATCGTACCAGTGCATGGATCGTGATTGCTGGATATGGAAGGGATATAGATATCTTACGCTTTTTTGTTTTTTTCAAAATTTGTTTAGAGATATCCAATTTAAACACGCTATTAGTAAGAAAAAAAACTGAACTCCCGTCAAATTTGAATTTGAATTCTGTTATGCACTATACAATTAATTGTTATAAAAAATTAACATCTCTTTCATGTCATAATGGATGGAAGGTTTTTAACAATTCATGTATGTAGTATGCATATTCCTTCTCACTTACTGTTCGTAATAATAATACTGCAAAAATCATTCGTGAGTCAAACCTCGGAAGAACTTATATGAAATCTTCAGACCTTTTAAATCGGCTTAAAAATAGAAAATGTAGAGATGTTTAAATTTCTATGTGAAGCAATACCATGCGAGACACTAAAGTGGGGAAGGATTATCTTGTAGAACAACTTTGGTGAGAAATATAGGAAGGAGCTTATCGAAATAAGAAAAAAAGTATTTCCAAATTAGCCCAAGAAGCTAAAGTAAATTGTTGCACCGATGTCAGGCTTAGAGAGAGCTTCAGACAAAATGAAAATTCACAAAACGCAGATGTTGAACTTACTTAAAGAAAATTCGCTACTACACATAATATCATACAACATTGCCATAAGATTAAGAACGAAATATACTCCATACTTGTAGGAGGATCAATGAAGGAAGGTGCCTTTGATAGTTCCATTTTGTTAAGCCTCTTGGAGAGACTTTTACTATTAGTCTATCAGGTCACCAAACTGAACAAATGTTGTGTAGAGCTCACTCACATTCTCTCCACACCTTCAAATAACTCAGATGGTGAAAGAAACTTTCTGTAAGTAATCTCAAAAGTGAATAGCTATTTTTTAAAGCTTTACTGTGAGCTTGTTAAAGCAACTGACAACAATGATAATGCTTGTGATATATTAGCAACAATTTCAGATTACTGATCAGAATAATTTTGTGCTCTTTGAGAGAATTCATTTCAAACTTAGAGGGACAAGATTTGTTGATTCTAGGCAAAATGTTCATTCTCGATTTTTTGAGCATTAATTATCCGTTTTTCGAAGATTGAAGAAAAGAGCACAAGTGATCAGGTACCTCACTCTCTTAGGCAATATTTCATCATTAGCGACTTTGCAATATGGATATAACTCCCGAACATATCTGCAATTATTCTTCAACGACCTCTCTGCTTTACATCATAAAGTCTCCGAACTGATATTGCTCGAAGTGGCTCTTTGAATGCTTTGTTTTTTGTTTCTTCCTCTCAAAAAACAGAGTTGGTAGTAACGCTCTTTTAATGGAGGTTTTAATTTCATGAATTTTTTCATCACTAATCGCATGCTCCACTAAAGAACCTCCACAAGAAGTCTTCATTGTCATGGTTCAATAGCTTTTATTGGGGCCAATTCAAGAGAGTGTTGTAAAATATTGAAAAGTACTAAAGTTCAAAAAGCAATTTATTCATCATTATCGCGGGAAAGGATACAAAACTGTTAGGAGTGATTTCCTCCTCCTTTTGAGGTTACATTCTCATCGAAGTGTGTTTTTCTTTATTTGTTGTTTTCTACAAAAATTCAGCGTTTATTCTTTTATGTTATTACATACAAATGAAATTAAGAGTGATAAGTCATAAAAAGACCAGTTGGATAGCGAATACATCACCGTTTGTAAATATTTTTTCCAAAATCATCAGTTGCTAGCTCATTTGCTAACAGGAATCGGTCAAAATTAATCTTTGAAAATCAATATCGTTATGAGTTAGCTGGATCTATAGCTTTGGCGTAATTTAGCTGGGATGGGTTTTTTGGGTACATCTTCCTTGCTTCCTTAAATTTGTTCCTAAACGACAACTTTTTTCTTCGGGAAAACAGTAAAATCGAGGAAAAATTAAATTTTTTAGGACGTTTCAACCTGTATTCAGTTAAAAAAATGGCGCTACTTAAGCTAACAACTTGTTTCAAATTTTTTCCTGATAACAACTGAGAAATATGATGACTCGGTATTACTTTCACCTTGATCTTATAAAAGAGAGAACGAATAGTTAACAAGATTTTTCATGGATCGAAATATGATGAGACGAGACTAAATGCATTTTATCTTCTAGGGATGATCCTACTATTTGTGATTAATGCTGATATTCGGAGGCTGTTGAAATAGTGGCTGGATCGTGGCCAAAGAAATATAAACATTTGCTTTTTCGCACAGGAGATTTATTAATGCGTTTATATACTGCTTCGATTCTCATACACATTACTTATAAAAATGAATCAAAAACAGCAATTAGGAGTTCAAGTGGGCTCTATGCAGCGGCTCCAAGAGGGGTCAAGCCTTGGCCAGACCAAGAAACAAGAGCCCATAGAGGCAGAGAGAAAGGATCTAGGGTTCTTCTTGAACAGAGGAGAAAAGAAATTCACAGAAGGTCATAGCGAGCAATATAAAAACCTCAACTCTGAAAGCTATGAGCCATATAACTCTATCCCAGGTCTAAACGACCAGTCAGAGAACAATTTTTTTGAAAATTTCTTTAAACACTCAAACCCGAACGAACAAATTCAGCAAAGCGCTGCGTTCGGAATTCCTCTGAGCCGTCTAAGTCTGAAGGACGATGACGACATGGGATCTGAAAGCCAATACTTTAAAATTCCCCCTTTAGAAGAGAACAAGCAAGGAACCTTTGCAGAACCACCACAATATTCCTATTTAAGTAAATCTTACCAAGGACTTCCTTTAGAAAGATCAGCTGGGTTTGAATCCCATCAAAACTTAGGCGACAAAATCGGCAATCAAGTTCTCTCGGACCAAGCTTACCTTGAGAAGCCACACAAAAGCGCCTCCGATGAAAAAATCCTCAAGAAATTTATGAGCAAAGTAACCGGATTGCCAAACATGCAACTTTCTACACAGTTCAATGGATCCTTGACAGACAGACGACCTGCAACAACAAAACCCTCTCTTAAACACGTTTGGAAATATAAGCCAAGTTCTCAGGTGAAAGCTTTTGAGACATTGATAGGCCCAGATGAAGAGGATGAGGATGCTGAAGATGATGAAGATTACGTCGCTAGTCATAATTACCGCCGCAATACAGTGTTTGAGCTCACACAGAATAATCAATCGCTGGGCGCCTCTCAAAAAAGTACAAAATATTATTCATTTCTGTGCTTATTTTTCAATAGCTCTAGCTAAAAATCCGTTCATTTTGAAAGTTCAAGAACACGATGTGTATGTCGACGGTTCCGATAAGCACGATGATCTTGAGAGCGAAGAATCAACAGCAAAAAGTTTCTCCGGGAACCTAAATAATCGTTCATCGATGCACCACACCAGCGGAGAGGTGTGGGAAAATAATACACCTATTACCACTCCAAGGCCTCATCAGAAAATGGTGAGCTATCAGAGCGAGCCAAATCTGAACTTCATTACGCAACAACTCCAGGAAGGCTTTCATGAATCGAATAGGTTGATTTTGTCTGGGGGCTATGAAAACGCAAGGAGAACAAGTCATCAGCACAGTAATGACAGCATTAACAGAAGTTATGACGGATGGAACTTAAAGCATACCCCTACGAAACCAATGAATCAAATGATAAAGAAATCGAGTCTGTCATTTATCAGCTCCGAATCAATCGACAGCGACAATTTCAACAACTTTGACCAGATCAATAATAGCTTCAACACTCATTTCAGGACCAATAGCAACAGCTTTCACGCTAACCCCCTACAAAACGAATTTAGTAGTCCAGGGAGATTAGAAATGAACAACAACCAAAATCTTCCTCAAAATGTACTGTTCTCCACTTTTTGACTGCTATATTTACTCTTTTTGTATATTAGCTGCATTATAGAGAATATCCTCGAACCAATCTGCAGCACCAATTGATGGGGTTTAGCAATCAGTTGAACCCAAACTCTGCTATTCCTAAGCAAGTAATTCAAGAGCCGCTGCAACATAGCCAGCAGCAAATGCTGATACATCCACAGCAACAACCACAACAAGTCCAGTTCCAGAACTATCAAAAGGGTGGATACAATTTAAACCAGAGCGCAATTCTTTTTGGAAATACGACAAGTCCTTCGTTCAACCAGCAACCCATGCAGCCGAATTGGAATATGAATTATCAGCAACAACAGCAGCCGATAGACCAAATGAACCACAGTTTTAATATTCTTTCCTCAAATACTACAAGAGATGGTGTGTATAGTACTCATCAGAACTTCAACCTAAATCAAAGCATGATGCTACGTAAAATAGTTGCAGTTCGGAACATCTTCTAATTTTTATACAACAGCAGGTAAATCGAGTTTCCAGGAGCCGGATTTCTCAAATTCGCAGAGAATTGAGACTCAGCAAAAAGTCAAATCCACAGGATCTCACCAAAAGTTTAAAGGTAAAGGATCTAAAAAGGGTGAAGATTCCGAATTTGAGATTGATCTGAGAAATGTAAATTTTTTCCTTGTTCTCATAAGCAATTTCGCTACCTCCAGATTGAGCAAGTTCCAAAAACTACGCTTATGATTCGAAATATTCCCAATAAATACGACCAAAACCTCCTTTTGCAAACGATTAATAAAAACCATAAAGGAAAATTCGATTTCCTCTACCTCCCAATCGATTTTAAGGTACTTGGATTAGTTCCAGTCAGTCTCATATTATTCTAGAATAAATGCAATGTTGGCTACGCGTTTATCAACTTCATAAAGAACACTGATATAAGAGCCTTCTACATGGAATTCAATGGGAAGAAATGGGATAAGTTCAACAGTGAAAAGGTAAGAAACGAATGCCGCCTCAAATCATGTAAATTCTTTTAGATCGCCCAAATCAACTATGCGAGAATCCAAGGACTCAAGCAACTTGTGCATCATTTCAAATCTTCTAATGTGATGAATCAACAAGTATGATCTTGAAAATTTATGATTTTAAATGACTGATTTTGTGGAATCAGGACAAAAAACTAAAGCCAGTGATCTTGACAACGAGCACGAGGCAGGCAGGCACTGAGATTATTCAGAACATTCAAAGTATTGAGGAGCTGATTAAGCAACAGGTATATTTCTTTCCAATAAAGAAATTTAAGAATATTTTTTTTATAGAAAGCAACTCTTAATAATAATCCTCGTTAATTCAAGTTAAAGGTAAAAAAGCATTGATTTAACTCTGCTCATAACTTTTAGCGCTCGAAACCTCTCTGTAAAAAACGAGTACTTTTTACTAGAGAAGAATCAGCGTTTAAGTGAAGAGCAGCCTAAAATTGCTCTAACAAATAACTTTTTCAATAAATTTTTACATGAACTCTGATTCTAGTAAAAAACCATCTCTGTGTTTCACAACGCATATTGAGCGAAGGATATTTGAAACATTTCACAACAATCTAGTAGCATTCATTATTTGATTCCAATTCATTAGAGAGAGCGAAGAAATGATAACCAATTATTTGAAATGATGTTATTAGTTGTTTTTTGAAATTGGGTTCATTATTTTACCTGCTTCTTCCTTCCCACTTTTCGCCATAAATACGTTATGAGAAGTATAATCAAAACTACATTTTGCGAACTTGTTGAAAGATAATTTATTCGCCACATTCATTTTTAAATAGAAATATCCAAATTCAAGTTTTTACAACAAATTTTATTTGTGTATTGTGCCAAATAAGAAACTGAAAAGTAGCAATCATGACAAATCGCGTTGCTGATAATGGAAAAGGGGCAAAGCACTTCAAAATAAAATCGAGCGATGACAGCCAAGGACGACTACATGCTAGGCAAACTCCCAACCAGAACATCAATGAACGCCTTCAATCTGCAGAGAAAAAGCCCACTTCTGATTTAGACGTGATTTATATTCCGGATATAAGTAGAATACACTCCGATCACTCAAAGAATAACTATGGATTATTGACTATTTCACCTC
>ENA-UOTX01000411-UOTX01000411.1-compost-metagenome-genome-assembly--contig:-NODE-411-length-46900-cov-9.486919_pt1 | contig 46900 bp, 44 predicted proteins | sample MGYA00238143_ERZ746982 | MGnify/ENA primary metagenome ERZ746982 (study PRJEB28758, sample SAMN06268862) | compost metagenome | isolation source: single cell | place: USA: California, Emeryville, Joint... | reverse complement strand
TCCATGGTACCTGGCTCAAGATCCATAAGGATGGCTCTTGGGACGTATCTGCCACCAGTGGCTTCGTTGTAGTAGACGTTGATTCTCTCAAGTTGGAGATCAGAGTCACCGTGGTAGGTACCGGTTGGGTCGACACCGTGCTCGTCGGAGATAACTTCCCAGAACTTGGCACCGATTTGGTTACCGCATTGACCACCTTGAACGTGAACGATTTCTCTCATTTATGTAGATTTGGATGTTTGAGGATGTACTTTTTTGAGTCGTAAATTTTTGGATTATTAAAGCCAAATAACCCGGTCCTTAAATAATCAGATCATTAAATTTGAATTTTAAATTGGATGAAATTGACTTCTCATATCGTGTTGTGAGAGTAATAAAATCAATTTGAGGGGGGGGTTTGTGTCTGATGGATTCAAATTTGAATTCAAAAGCTGTTTCAAAATTTTCGAGTGTGAAATGACCACCACCCAGCTTATAATTAAATTTTGACCTGGAGAACCACTTCCGGTTCCTCTGACTTCTATGCTTGGAATCGATGCTTTTTCAGCTTTAAATAACAAAGACGGTCTCTGATACTTGCAATTTGTGTTTGGATTTGCAGAATTTGGTGAAGATATTGAGTAGATTTAATTGATATAGATTGGTGTGAGAGTATTTTCCAGGAGTCAATTCAGAAAACGTTAATCAGCAAATGACGATGTGCTTGAAAGTGAATCTTACAGAACAAATTTCAAATGAGGCATTTTGAGACCTGATATCAGAGATTTTTAAATAATCATGTAAGATTAGCCACAATGAGGCAGATATATTAGCTCTTTCTGGAAGCGGCGACTATACCGGATGAGATTCGGCTGTAATTGTATGAACTAATACTAGAGAAATGAGCAATTTTCGAGCAGCAATCAAACAGCGCATTATTAATAATTCCAGAAAGTTTCTTCAAGCAGCAGCATTTTTACTATTTTTCAAAGTAATCAATTTGATCGTGTTCATTACATCGAAAACTACCATAATGCAATCTCTAACTTCTCAAGAATTCAAATAAGGCAATTTCAAAAACCCCCGTTAAAAGCTTATGATTTAATTCGAATGTGGTCAATTTTTCAATTTTCGTTCTGTCAAGCAATCACTTTCACCTTAGCATGATAATTTCTTTTAGTCATAAACAGTCAGAGGCCTCGAATGTAGTCCTCAAAGAAAGCAAGCATAACTTAAGACAGATCACACATAAATATAATTTCTGTTTTGAAGAGTGAAAAAATGAATTAAGACACAAACAATCCTTACGACTGACTACAACGTCGTGAGTTTTTTGATTAGATGCTTGTTGTAGAATTCTTTCTCGCAGTTCTCTTTATAATTCTAAACAGAATGTACTCTCACAAGATAAATTGGCAATAGATACCTTCATAAGATCCTCCGTTGAAATGCTGCCGCTCCTAAACATGTTCTCCAATAGCATATTCACATCCTCTAATGCTTTATTCGAGGTGATTAAATCCATCAGGCTACAAAGAGTTTATTATGCTCATTAGTTGCGACGACATCATACCTTCTAGACTTCTCATCAGCTTCTGACACTACAAATGGAAGATTATCTCCCGTTAATTTCGTCGCTTGGTTTGACTGGACAAAATCCTCAAGTATTGTTTTCTTGTTATAAAAATCTTGAATCAACAGCGGTGCGTCATTCTAGTCACATAAAATGAGCAAAAGGTTTTCCATTTGGAGGGTTTACTTCAAATTTCGTTATCTTCTCGTCCTCATCGATTAACTTCAACCACATGCTTTGTATTTCTATGAGACTCGTCCTCTGAAAATTCAAATCCGTCTCCATTTTCTTCGCTATTCCCAGCGCCTCATTAAAATCTTCTCAGAAGTTAGCATATTGGCATCGTTCCATTAGTATTTTACATTTCTTTTTAATCTGTGCGATGTACTGCTCGTTTTCCTTCCCATCGTTTATATTCGAATATGACCGTCTCTCGGTAACTGAGAAATTGAACCCATTTGAGGCTTGGCCATAATTCTCGGCTGAAGCATATCCCCCATACCCTTTATTCATAAAGGGGTTTGTCACTTCGAAAAGAGGGTATTCTTTGCCGAACTCCGAGCATATCTGCGACATGACTTTCAACTACCATCAATTTAGATCTGTTCATATGCAAATTTCAAATAAGTTACAATGTTTTTGTGGCTTCCCCAGTTCGTAACCTCTGAAAAAGCCAAGGGGTAGCTCTTTCCATCAGGATTCCTGGCTTTCTCGTATTTTGGCAACGCTTTGAACCTCGTGACTGTCATCAGTTAGCTCTCGCCAAGGAAAATTACATTACCATCCGGGTTGACCAAAGTCACTACTGGAGAAGTATTTGGGAACTTTGGTGGGAATATAATGCTGAGAATTATCAGAAAAGTCGAGCCTTGATATATGATAGGGATATTTCCGTAGATTTCAAACACTTTTGAGGCAGGATCCGAAACTAAAAACATGTGAACATGTCCATCGTGTAGAGTAGAGTACTATGTGAAATGATTCGAAAGTCCATACTGTCATAAGTAGTGAGTAAATCGTAAACGTGTTCACGGACGAGCTGTCTATTATTCAAAGGCGTTTTTCGGAGAATAAAAGGGAGAGTCATACTTATCGCTTCCGTAAATGGTCGAAGGCAAGTTCTGGTCGAGCCTTTTGAGCTTTTGTTGAGTAAGAGGTCCAAGGAAATTCATTTGCGGAGCTACGAATAAGTTTTAATCAGAAATTAATCTTTTCTGAGTGATATATATATACAACAAAATAGTAACAACGATACACGTTTTCTAGCAGTAAAACAACAGAAAACGCCATCAATGCACCTGAAACAATCTGCCAATATCGTCAAATATATGCCTTTTGATAGAAACATCAGGGTAATACATCAGATGCTGACTGATGGCTGATTATCTAGATGTCTGAAGCGGTTATGAGGGCACTCATTATAATGACTCCTACAAGACCTAGTGATTAACTATCCTAATTAAATAGTAATTTTCTTGCAAAGGTTTTGTAATTTTGCATCAGATGGGAGCTAAAAAAATAAAATGGCTAGTCAACAATTCATTTTTTTTCGTTAACACAACGCATTTATTGAAGCGATCAAATAGCGGCGAAAAACATACACATTATTGCTGGGTGCATTCTACATCACCTTCCTTTGGTTGCTTCAGATTAAGCTTTTTAAACTCTTCGATGAGCTTCTTTTCGCTCTTGAGAATAGGTTCAGGCTTGGCATACTATTACGGAAAATTTAGAGAGTTTCGCGAATAGTGAAGTACCGAAATGATGAGGGTGTTGTTCTTATAGGCCCAGGTTAATTTGTCCGACTCCAATTTGAGCCCGTTTCTTTTCATGTCAGGGACCGAGATCCTCTTGAAGTATTTTTTATTTGATGTCCTAACGACGATCTCTTGTTTTTCTTCATCAATAGTGACGGAGTAAACGTCCTCGGGGTAAGGCAGGTTTCTCACTCTGAACTGGAAACTGTCGAAATTATCTTTTCTTAGGAACACAGGCTGAATAGAAATTTCTGATGAAGGACTACAACAGCGAAAGGCGTTACGTTTGAAGTGCTTTCTGAAAGCAATTCCTCAGTTTTGTTCTTTGGAGGCGCCTCGCCGATCTCGTACTCCCAATCTGACTCTTTGTAGTCCTTTACTTTCTTCCATTTCCTAACTAGTGGAATATGCTTTGATTAGCCTGGTTCTATGGGTAGAACTACCGAGCAGCTCGTGGCTTTTGATGTCGTACTCTTCCATCTGAGGATTAGGTTGTCAGAGCTGAGTGAAGGGATCGTAGCTTACCATTTCAGTTTTATCATCGAATCTATAATGCAATTTTCTTCTGCCGCCTAGATTTATGAAGAGATGAATAAAGGAGCAATTGGTTTCATGAGATACCGCTAATGATTGAAGTAACGGTAGGTTTGCCTTTCAAGTCTTTTGATTCCTAGGAGGGGAGTTTGATAATGGAAAATTCGAAGGCTTACCATTTCAAATATTCGGATTTATTTGCTATAATTTGAGGTTTCATCTGAGACAAAATATAAATATCCCTTCGTTGGCTTTTCAGAAAATTTCTGAGGTTGGATTTATGAGCATTGCGGAAGTGGTAGATAAAGAATGCTTTGCGCTGCTTTGCTATGGTTGGAGCCTTAACGGACCATATTGCACATTTTCCAGCTCATTCAACCGATCATCATTGGCTGTTTTTAATTAGTTAATGAGGAGTGACACTTGCCACTAGTTCAAATGACTCAAGACACTAAATCATGATGAATTTATAAAAATATGAACTGCAACTAATAGGGTTTTTCAATTGATTCAGAGGGCTTTTTCAAAATTTTCCCCTTTTGAATTGCGCATCAGGAAGCTCCTAGCTATTCAGTCTTTCGAAATGAAAATTCATCAATAAATAAATTACTTCTGCGACATTTTTTATACACTCCATTCATCAATTTCTCGAACAATCCAAATTTCTGGATTATTTCCAATGCCTTTTAGAGAGAACACCTCAACCTGGATTTTATCTGCCATCGAGCTCTCACTTACAAATCCTGCCAAATTCACGCGATACTAACCAAATAATAGTAGTAATAGCGAACTTTCCGAATTTTTTGCAAGAATAAGAATAAAAAAAACGTCAGACCTTTTAAAGAGCGATATAATCATCCTTCCAGTATATTAGGAGAAGGATTCAAAATTCTAGACATTGCTTTAGGGTTTTTTTTGTTAAAAATAGAGAGGCTTGAGTTTCTAAGCAAATTAATTGAAATAATCAATTCCTAATAAATATCAGAATTATGGAAGCTAAATACAAGCTCCTGAGGAGCGCGAGCGGGCAAGAATACGTTTTCGACATCCAAAACTCAAGAATCGGAAAAGGCGCTTTCGGTGAGGTCTACAAAGGGAACGTTCTCGTTAACGGGGAACTTGGAGACGTCGTCGCAATCAAATGCGTCTACCGTGACCAAATCCTCAAGGTTGGCGAAGAGCTCTACAAAGCCATCGGCAGCGAGGTCAACATCCTCCAGCAGCTCGTAGATCTCAAGCCTCCTCATATCATCAGAATCTATGATTGTTTCGAAAGCAAAGAATATATCAATATTATCCTTGAATTTTGCAATCAAGGCACTCTCAAAGACGTCCTTGAGAACGCAGGAGGGAAATTACCCGAGGAGAAAGCCGTCCCTATCTTCTACCAGGTCGTCCAAGCAATCAACTTCCTCAGCCAGCAGGATATCACGCATCGTGACCTCAAACCTGAAAACGTATTCATCAAAGATGGCGAGTTTAAACTCGGAGATTTCGGATTCGCTACCGCCAAAAAGACTTTGAATGAGTTTGCAGGAACGCTGCCTTACATGGCGCCAGAAATCGTCGGCGATGAGCCTAGCTACGATAAGCAAGTCGACGTATGGTCCCTCGGAATTATTTTACATGAGATGCTCTTCGGCGACTACCCTTTCCAAGGCAATCAGATCAGGATGACAAAGGCGATTCTTAACGACCCTTACGTGATACCTCCTTCGCCGAAAATATCCGATGCTTGTAAGGATCTGTTGACAAAATGCCTGGAAAAGGACCCAAAACGCAGAATTACAACCGATCAGATGATGCAACACCCTCTATTTAAGCATCTGCGACCAACAGCATCCAGTACTTATCTCAAACAAAGCATCGATATGAAAGGCTCATTGCCGGTGGGAGAATCACTTAGCAAATGTAATTTTTGTTTTGTTGATGATAATGGCTAATTTCTTTTTAAAAAATAGCTCGCGCTAGTATAGGGCTTCAGGAGACAGAGATCAATGAGCTTCACAAGTCGCATCAAATGAACCAGACCCAACGAGTGCAGAAAAAGCTATTTCACATCCATTATTTATGCAATATGCTCCACGAAGGGATATTTGCAGAGCTGAAGAAGGTTGATAAGAGCTTCATCTTCATCCGCTATTTCGTTATAAAATTTGTGTTCAAAACGATCTTCAGACTATACGAGTCGTTAAAAAAGAAGGAACTGCCAGAAGTCCTTCCTCAAGGAGATCTAGTCTATTGGGACTCCTTTATCCTCTCCAGCCAATACCAAAAGACCCTCGAATCGCTGGAGAAAGATAAAGTTATACTGGCCAGCAACTACGATAAGTTCTACAAGGAGGAATTTGCTGTTTATCTCAAGGAAACGAATCCTCCTGAAGCTCTTAGGAAACTGATCCTTGAGACTTACCCAAGCAATATTGACATCGATTTTGGTGTGATGTTTGACGTGAAGTTGACGGAAGCGGAGAAGACTTTCAGGCTGAAAATAAATTCAGCAAAGGATTCTATTGAGCAACGGTTTTGGACGATGATGTACATGCAAATCAAGTTTTTCGTGTTCGCGAAAGAAGCTCTAGCGAATAAAATTATTGTGGATTCGAGTAAGTTTAACACGGCGAAGGACACGATGTCGCAAACGAGTATGTGCCAGTTGATTGAAACAGGAGATTTTAGAGCGTATGTGTCAGGGACGTCTACGATGATTTAATGTAGTTTCAGATAGCGGTATTTGGCTTTGGAAACCTTCATTCTTTTTGTTTTATTTCTGCCTTGTGAAGTCGTGATTTTCATTAGCTGAATAACAAATATATATCTCCTTATGGTGGAAAAAATCTGAAATACCGAAGAGCTTTTTATTAAAATGGGAGAATAGTAGGCTATTTTGACTATTTAGTCGAGATCGGCTTGGAAATCAGTCCCAATGACCCCATAGACCATGAAGATAGCAAGAAAATCAGCTTTAAAATTAATTGATCCCTATTCATTATATACATCATGAACTCGTATTTAAAGCGGTGTAATTCTAACAAAATTTAAATCGGAAGACTAAGCGTCATTTGGAATTAGCAATAAAATTGCAAATTAATTTCATTCTTAAGGGGAGCTGATATTTCCTCTGATCGCTGCGAGTGGGGCACGAAATATTTTCAAATATATCTAATCTCAACATTCAACATTCATGCGGCTTGAAAGACGGGAATACAGATCCCTCTCTCAAAAGCATTGACAAACAAACTCCTGACGATATATATGTTTGTAATTTCTTTCGAAAGCGGACTTACTCTTCTCCATTCAGGCTGTTGACAGTGCGCGACGCATCTTATACGAGATCTGGACCTCTTAACCTATTTGCTGAAGAAGCTCTATGATATTTGTCATACACAAGAAAAGAAAAAGAGTTGTTATTAATTTAGAAATAATTAAATAAATCTTGAGGCAATATGGCAGAATCCAAACTCTTTGATTTAGAGAGACTCATTAAATTTAGAAGACACCTTCACAAATATCCAGAGCTAGCTTATGAAGAAGTCGAAACGTCCAAAAATATTATCGAATACCTGAAAACTCTTGGAATTGAAGACTCTCAAATCAGAAGAGTAGCAAAAACTGGCATCATCGTCGATATTAAGGGAAAAGCGCCTCCAGTATTTATCTTGCCACATAAATGCGAGCCTTAATTTTCATTTAGAGTGGAAATCCATACGTTGTTGCAATTCGTGGTGAGATGGATTGCTTACCCATGAAAGTTTTACTTCATTGCCGTAAACTCCATCGTTAATCGTTTGGAATTAGGAAATCAATGAGTTTGAATATAAGTCCATAAGAGATGATCGAGCGCATATGTGTGGGCATGATGGACATTGCACGTGGGTACTTGGGGCTACCAGCAAACTTATGGAAAAGATATCCTTGATACCATCAGACAAGACTATAAGGCTCTTATTCCAGCCTGCCGAAGAGAACATCGGAGGAGCGTTCCCTATGATGCAAGAAGGTTGTTTGGAGTCCGTTGATGAGGTGTATGGTGCACATAATATGCCAATCAAACCGACAGGGAAGTTATTAGTTAAGTCAGGTCCGGTGTTGAGTCAGAGTACAAGGATCGAAATCACAGTAAGGATTACTCGCAAGAGCTGATTTCATAGCCTCACTATTTGCAAGATCATTGGAAAAGGGGGACACGGAAGTGCTCCAGAGAAGGCCAAAGATCCCCTTCAGGCTGCGCTTGATATTCATGTAGGATATCGAGAGCTTCTAAAGAGCTACGACGAGCACATAAAGAAGAAAACAATTGTTACCTCAATGCCATATCTCCACTGTGGGGAAGCTTTTAATGTGATACATGAGAAATGCGTGATGAAGGGGACACTGAGATCTTTTGATGAAGCTCTAACACTAGAGTTCAAAGCAAAATTCCAAGAAATGTGCGAGAAGGTTTGCCAGAAGCATGGCGTAAAGCTGGATCTTCAGTTAATTACTCGTTATCCAGCCACAGTAAACTCACCGAAAGAAACCGAGATTGTGAAAGAACTAGCGAGAGAGGTCTATGGCGATGAGAACGTCTCAGAGGATGATTTACCTTGCATGGCGAGTGAAGATTTTAGCTACTTCATACGACATTTACCGGGGGTGTTTTTCTTCCCTACATCAGGAAAAAGCGCCGATTCAGCATATGTACACGAACCTAACTTTGACTTTGATGACGCGGCCATTGAGAAAACGAGCGAACTCTTTTATAGGATTGTGCTTCATAGGTTTAACGTCAAAGTGTAAGCACTAACTGAGACCATAATTTAACATTGAGGATTCTTCAATAATAAACATTAAATTCGAAGCTTCAAAAAAACGAATTTAGTTTTTTCTGATTGAAAACAGTCTCTTGGTTTTAAAGACAGAGATAAATTATTGATGGATGCAAGTGGAATAAGGAAATGAATTAAAGTCAAATTTGAAACAATTTATATTACCCTGCTCATTATTTAATATCTAATAGCACAACGGGTTTAATCCATTTCAATAAGTTATAAATCATTAAAAGGAGAAGTAATCCTAATATTTTATCTCCGTTTGAACGCTCTTTCAATTGTTGGTTTCATTACCGTAAAAGGACCACGATTTTCATCTTCTCCAGATTTTTGGGGTGTTAATTTTTGAAGGAGTGCATCTCTTTTTTATCCCCAAGTGTGTTAATATTATTATGCACTTAGTGGTTTGTTATCAAATTCCATTGAAACCCGAGGGAATAATTGTCTTCAATACCTCGCGTGAGACAAAAAAAAATACAAAAGAGAGCTTAGTCAGCTTTATGGCAATTTATTTTCATGAATCAACCACGAATAAAATTTTATTCATTAAGCAAAAAATCGATTTTCTTCTTTCAACTCAATAAAAGAAAAAAACATCATGTCTACATTTGTAGTTCCACCCAAAATGAAGCTAGCATATGAAAATTTCAGATACTTAGCAGATACCTCTTCGTTTCATGTAGCCGAAGCAACAACATGCGGTTCACACCAGAAGCATGTGATCAGATTATTCGATCGTACCAAAGGATACGCAAATAAAAACTTCGCTCAGGCCGCATCCCTCTTTGTCCAAGAGCTGCTTCGGCTACAATACCGTTGTCCGGGCTCTGTGCTGATAAACACATTCGAAATCAGCGAAAACGCCGACCAAATCGCTTGCGCAACTCTCCCATATATCCCACTAAACCGACAACTCGACGAAAGCAAAGGAGCCCTGAATATAGCAGAACCTAAAGTCATTGAAAAAATATTAAATGATATTTTATGTGATGTGGAATTTCTAACCAAGGATTTCCAATTGTCAAACATTGAAAGCATCATCACGCCAGAAAATATTTGCTATCTGAATGCAAAAGGAGATTTTTTCTTGACTAATTGGGCTAAAATCTGCGACAAGAATGAAGCTGAAAACGTATCTACGAAGCCATCCCTTTCTTATGAAGAAATGGAGAAAAAGAAACTAACGTCCCAAGATTTAGCAGCGGAAATTAAAGCTTTAGCACTCGCGATTCTCAAAATCAAGAAAATGGATGTTGAGGAACTTGAATTTCTACTCGCGTCGCCGAAAGTCAAACCCTCAACGTATAATTCCGTGGTTGAATCGACGATAGCAGAGGCTTTTAAAGATTCGCAGAAATTGTATAATTTGATTGAGAGAATGCTGAGTCGAGACCCGCAAGGTCTACCCAATCTTGAAGAGATGAAATTAAAAGGGGATAAAATTGAGAAAATAAAGAGCGATATGGGGTCTAAGAAAGTCAGGTTTGAAGAATCGAAAGATAATCTTTCAACGACTTTGATCCTCGGTAATTAATCATCCACTATCATTATTATTAATTTTCTTTTTGATAATTTCCTTTTTATAACATTTTTTATAGAAAACCCGAAGCTGCTTGCCTGTTGCTCGCACAAAGCCAACATGATCAGCATTGCTGAGCTAGAGACGAAGCAAAGTTATGCGAATTTTGCTGGAGTTAAAATCAACGACACACGTAAATTTTGAGTTTTCTCGAGGTTTTTGGACTAAGGGAAAATCGTATTAGAGTATAGTTGGCCGCATGTAAAGGAAATACAAAACACCAAATTGCTTGTGTCCCTGCATCATAACATTCTAAAATCAGCCAATCTTGAGATATTTGAAATTTCCAAGAGAGACGAAATCAAGAAAATCTATTCTCTTGGAGAAGTATCAGGAGGTAAAATTGCTTTATAGCTGCTCTTGTGATAAATATCCTCTTTATATTTCTAGTGAATGGCTATGGAGACGTGACTTACAATCTTAGAAGAAACATGCTTGGCGCGATATCTCTTCAAGGGATAACAGCTTATCATTTGTTAAGTGTCGATCCCAACGCCTCCAACGCAGACGACACCATAAAACTCGTTCGTAAGTCAAAATGGCATTCACAGCATAACAGTAATTAATGTTTCTTGAAACTACCATTCATTTACTGCAACGACGCATAGAAACTTGGATTGTCACCTTTGATTTCAATCCTTCTGGGGAGACTATGGCTACCATCGACCGCTTCGGCGTCTGCCTATTATCAGACGTAAACACCGACAGCTACAGCTTCCATTTGGATATGGGCAAACAAGGTGATTATCAAATTTCTGAATATGCACTCTCTTCGATTGCCTTAGCATTTTCGCTACCAATCTCTTTTATTTATCAATGTTACCTGTGATTAGGTGAATGGGGCCGCTGCAGATGGAGCACGACTCCGGGAGAGCCTCTGCTATATGTCAAGTATGATTATCGCAAACTGAATATCTTGGATGCTGAAAAGAAAACCTTAACTTTGAAAATTCCAGTTCAGCTCGAAGCTGATTCAAGTCTCTGTAATTCCAGTTTAATTTTCAATGAGCCTCTGATTTTATATTTGAAGTTCTTATGAATCCGCCTACGCACATCACCTACTGGATTGATGTGTGTCAGAGCAATGGAAATTTGCTGGCAGCAGGAGGTGCTGATACAAATATCAAGATTTTTGATAAAAGAGAGTCCCAGGTTGTCAAAATCTTTGATGGCATTCATAAAGGTAAGAGGAGATTTATTTTATTTATTGAGCTTTGTTGTAAATATCTGATTTCGCTAGGAGAGATTAATTGCGTGCGCTGGAATCCAAGAGGAGACATGCTCGTGAGCTCATCGAATGATGGAACTGCGAAATTATTGGATTTTAAGACTGGGAAGATCCTTCATACTGGAAAACCTTCAGACGGAAGTAAGATTCAATTATTTACGGTTTACTGACCTCATTTCGTTATTAGACTACCCGAAATCCGTTTGTTTCATCTAAGCGAGGAATAGGTAGGTTTAAAAGTGTATCGAGTTAGAAAGCACTCGAAGAGAAACTTGTTGTCATGATTTTACAGATAGAAATTTATGCTTAAACTGTCAATTCTATTTCTACACAGTGACGAGGATATTCTCTTGTAAATTAAAATAAATACATTTTCAGTTGATTTATTCGGTTTACTCTCTCTCAAGAGTCTATAAAGCGTATTAGAATTAAGAAAAGAATGATTTCTCTCATCAAAATGATAATTAATTGATAGGGTAGTTCTATTGTTATATTGATATTCATTGAACTTAGAGGTTTTGGCGAGAATTTGATTTGGATGGTCAATCATAATGGCATTCCCCTGAATGCCAATTTTAACGAAGTCCAGCCTATTAGCAAAGCATCCATGCGGAAGGCCTTAAGAGAAAAATATTCTGAGAAACTTGAAATTTATCTTTAATAATTGCGACCTCAAGCTTTGTTTTATATACTTTCAAATTATTTACATCAAAGAAGATTGATAAGGGTTTCATAAGGACAACCCACGAGTTAGAGTGTCCAGAATTGACCTGACCTATGCTATAGAATCATTAAAAGAAGCACTCTCCCGACCTCTCAGAATGAAAATGACTGGTTTAGGGATTTAGGGAAGATGGACTATGATTTAACTATACGTAATTCGTTTTGGTTTTTGTCGCAGTACTTTTGTGCAATCAATCATTCTATATCTCCTTTCGGTTCATTTCAACAATAAAATATTCACTTTCAAAACGGTTTCCTATCTCTTATCAGTATCACTTCAAAATGTAATCCATCAACTCAATCATATGTATTATGGATGTAGTATTAATGCACTCCTGGCTTTTTAGCCCATTGTTGCTCTCTCAGCGTAAGTAAAAGATTTCCTACCCTCTTCTCTTCCAGTTTCTCTTCAATCTGCTGCTTCAATTCCTCAGCATACTGCTTCTGTCTCGTCTTATTAAACTCCGATTTCGATCTCTGGAACTCCGCGAACTTTTCATTCTCATTCTTCCAGTACTCAGCCTGCTTGTAGTACTTCTCTTTCTCTTCCTGTTGACGCTGCTTCTTTTCATCCATCTGCTCCTCTAAATATGCTCTCATTTCCAGTTTTCTCAACCAAGCCTGTCTCTTTTCCTCTTGCTCCGCAGCTTGCAAACGCCTCTCGTTCTTTTCTTCCCAATGCTTGATCTTATCCTCCTGTTTCTTCAGCTTCTCATCGTATAATTGTACCAACGCCGCCTTTCCGGCTTCCATAATCTGTCTAATTCTCTCTTCTTTCGCCAGGAACTCCTGCTGGCGCTGCCTTTCTTGCTTATCGACCATTTCATTGGCTTTATTCTGCAGGTCAACTTCCTCTTGGCGATCCATTTGTTTCTGCTTCTCTCGTCTAACCTTATTTTCTTCGATCTCATTTATCACCTTTCTCATCATTGTGAGCTCCTGTTCCTTTCGCTTGCGCTCGGTTTCCTTCTCCTTGTTTATCTGCTCGTTGATCTGATGCAAAATGATCTTGTCGAGCGTTTTATTCTCCTTCTGCTCCTGCCTTCTCTGAATCTTGTTCTGCTTCAGCTGGAGGTCTCTCATCTTCTTCTCATACATCACCTTCTCCTTCATTTCATCGAGTTTCTTTTGCTCCTTCGCGTTCTCTATCTCCAATCGCTTCATTATCTGCTCATGGTCAATCTGCTTCTGAACAACATCTTTCTCCTTCAATTTCTCTTTCTGCATGACGAGGAAGTCCAGCTCCTCTTTAAAGCGTCGCTTGCTCTCCGCCACTCTTTTCTTCTCGAGAAACTCTTCCTCCTTGTAGACCTCATTGTTATGTTTATAAATGTCAGCCCATTCCTGTTCCTCGAATTTGTATTGAGAAGTCTGAGGCTTCACGGTCCCGTAGTCAATAATCAGAGGCTGGCTCTTCTTCGTGTTGGAAAAATCGATCTCGTTGAGGTTGGTAGCCCCTGACATCTTAGAAATGCCCGAGCGAACTGAGAGCGCATCATCATCGACGTTCTTATTTGCGATGGTAACGCGTTGGGCGAGGGTGTTTTGAGCAGTAGCGCCATTCTTGATGGAGTTTTCGAGCTCTTGGAGCTGAGCGCCGGTGAGTTTATTTCCATTGCCGAGAGCGCGGTCAATCTTGGCATTGAGAATACTTTGATCCTCAACTTTGTAGAGGTCTTGGTATTTCTCGGCGAGGAGGCGCTTGAGTTCCTCGCGCTGTGTCTTAGAGATGGTTTTAGTGGATTTCTGGTCTTTGCTGGCCAGGGATGGCGGCTTTTTTGGGTATAACATGGAGGTAAAGTGGAGATTTAATGTTATAATTATACTTAATGTAACGAATTCTTAATTGATTTCTTCGAAGCGAAGCAGCAGTTATTTTAATCCGCTCTATTATACCATGAGAGATCTCCCAGCAAAGTGGGAAATCTTATACAATTCATGTATACAGAGAGTAGGCGCTTGTATATAGCGAGATTCTAGCTGATTATTTATTGGATTTCATTGGAAATCAACGGAATAATTGCAATTTTCTACTAAAATAATTCATTCATCAATGAGATCACACATTGAATAGTGACTTACTTAAACGTATGAAGCGTGTTAGAGGCTTTTTTAGATAGTAGTCCAATAATAGCAACCAATAATAAGTCATTATTTGAGATTTTCCTACGGAAGAGTTATATCATTTCCAAAGAGCAAAGAAAAATGAGCGAAATGTTCATTATTTTACTTATTTTTCAAATGAAAGAAAATGAAAGTCTTTTTGATCAAATCATAGAAGAAATTGCCGTACGAACATTATAAAAAGTAAAGCGCTCATCCATTAATAAATAATCTTCACTCAATTCTCTTTCGTGTGTAGTATGGATGAGAAAATCACCGATACAGATGGCGTTTTGAAATTGGTTTTCTTTTTCTTCTCACGATGTTCTTCTAAACAAAGTCTTCGGTCGGATATTCATTGAAACCTCCAGCATTATAGTCATAGTAGAGGAGCTCTCCTTTCTTAATATTTCTATCAGCGTACAACATCACTCTTACATGTCCTTCAACGTTGAAACGTATGCTTCTGACCTAATTATTGAGAAAGGGAAAATGTTGCTATTTATAAAAACCCGAAGAATCGTTACGTTGAGCTTATTTTTCGCTGTAGATTTATGGTTATTGATGCCTGACAAGAATCTCGCGAGGTTTCCTCGGGACTCTGGGCAAATCACAAGACTCGTCGCAGACCTCGTCGTTCTTAAGAGGTCCATAATGCTGTCATTGCTATCATACAACCGATTTCGTGCATAATCCACCTCACCGACATACTCTGATATCAGTGTATATTTTGGGATGTCTTCCATCGCCTGCACAACAAACCCTTGCAGTTTGTCCTCAATCACATTGACTGGAGCGTAGTCCCCCTTTCGACTCATCTCTTTAAACTTTTGAAAAACTCGAAGGGTCGGTTCATCCATTTTCTTGAGAGAAAATGAGTGCAAATTTTAGGGAAAACAAACTTACTTGTAAATTTGGCTCGAGGCTGGCGTCATTTGCCTCAGGAGGGCAATCAGGGTTGCTAAAGCATAAATCATCATCAAAAGTGAGGTTCTTCGAGATCAGCGCTTTCGCAAATAAGGTCTTCTGATGTAAGAGAGCTTCCTCATCTTCCAATAGCTTGGGCAATCTGAAAAATGGTTTTTTCTGTTTCTTTAATATCAAACGCTTTGTGCCTTTTTTCGCCCGCTTCTTGGTACGAAGCGGCGATTCTAATCTCTTCAGCTCAGCGGCCTGAGTCTCTTCTTCGTCTCTCGTCGATTGCGAATTTCCCTCCTCCTCCATGGAGTCTTTCGACTCCTTAACGTTTTTCTGAGCTTGAGTAATCGGCAATTTCGGTTTCACGCAAAAAAATTCGTACAAAGTCTTGCTCGATTTCGGTGTCGCACCTACCAGGATACACAATCACACAGGAGCTCTAATCTCAGGGTTACTTCGAACAACTTCTTCACAAGTGTGGCAAAGAATTGCCCCTTTGCGGGTATTAAAGCAAACACTATGATAAACATGCTGACATTTCACGCAGACTTCCTTTGATTCCTTAATTTTCTGCTTTTTCTCAGGTTTTTTCTCAGATTTCTTGGCGTCGGGAGGATGTTTCAGGTCTTTCTGGCACTGATGGCACGTCTATCAGCAGAAATTGATATTACTTTCAAGAGACCGATTAGAACTATCTTACTTTGGACTTCGAACGCTTGGTCACAAGGAAATGCTCCTCAAGTTTGCTCTGCCGCATTTTCTTTTCTTCCGCTTCCTTTTTTCTATGGAGTTTCATGCAAGGTGGACAGACCCAATCGTCATCTTTCTTCGGTAGTCTTTTTAACGGTCGATCCTAAAAAATCTTTTAGAAAAATCTTATTCATTAAAGAGCCATACCAAGCAGTATGTATGATAAGCGTCATCGCAGACGTCGCAAAGCAGAAGCAGGTTTTCCTTTTCTGGAAGAAAACATTTTTCACAGAGCTTCTCTTCGATGTATTGTTCTTTATGGTTTTCTGCGCTTGGGTTTTTCTTATTCAACTTTTTAAAGACAGTACGGACTTTTTGAATGAACTGTTCTGTCTCCTTGCTTAGTTTGACTACATCTCGATCCTCGATATTCTTATTTCTGGTTGAAGGACGTGAGGTTTCAGCGGATTTCGAGATCTTTTTCCTCAAGATTTTCTGCGTTGTGTCCAGTTTGTTGGTTCTTTTCGTAGCAGATTTGGCCATCGTTAAACTGTTCGCGGATTTTGTTAGGCCTTTACTTGCAGGACGAGAGTTGTTTATTAATTTTCAGTTTAAATATTTAGATAAGAATTTTATTGTGAATTAATTTCTCTAAAAAATTCGATCAATCTCGACTGAACAAAATGGTAATACTGCTTTAAACGAATTTGCAAGAGGAATTCTCCCACCCCAAAAAGCAGAGATTAGAGTCGACTTGTTAACCCGAGACTTTATTGTAGTAGATACACACAGCATACACTTCTCATTGAAGTTTGCGTGGAGTAATGTATTAATCCTAAACCTCCAATTGAATCTTATTTAAAATGAGCCAATAATTTTAGACGAATAGTTCGCTTACAATGAGTACTTGCAGACAAAATTATTTACAACAAAAACATCAACATTATTTACTAAAACAATGCAATATGCAACTTTGCATTAGTTTATTTGAATGAATCTCTACATAAAAAATATGATATTATATGCCATCTGGAATCTTTTTACAGATTTATTGACCCTCATATGAATTGAAAAAGTTAGTTATTCAACCTCTGATGACCAAGATAAAGCATTAACAAGTCTATTGGATCGCAACCCATCCTTCTTCGCTATCAAGTTCATCACTAAAACGCGAATTCCCAATCCATTGCCCTTTAGTCTCCTTTGCAGCTCTCCCACCCAACTGCCCTTTAAAGCTCGATCTAACTTTCCTTGGGCTTGATTGTATGTTTTTTTCTCTATAACCTCTCTTACTCGACGCAGGGGTCGGAGTCAAAGTTCGACCTTGATTCCGTTGATTGGGAGAACTGACTCTGCCCGAGAGATTCGGAGATTTCCTACTTCACACAAAGCATTAAGTCGATGACAACATCGAGTTTCTTACTTTGATCTCGACCATGAATAGTCCTTAGAAAGACTCTTTTGGCTCTTCTCTTGTCTTGAAAAAGAAATTCTCTTAAACACACTAATTAGTGGATCTATATTGGCTCACCTTATTACCTCCTGAATGTTAGGTTGATCGACTTCCTCGCTTTCCAATTGCTCAGAGGCTATTTTTTTGTATTCTTTAAGGAATTCATATAGCAGTCGTGTTTTTAAATCTCCATCTACCATTTTTCCTTTCAGCTGATCTACATTCTGCACTACTGTTCTTATATTTGCGTTAATGTCTTCGTGCATCGGCATATCTTCCATGACGATAAACAGCAACTGCTCCAGCTTTTTTTCAAGCTTCCTGAGAAGATCATTTTTCAGTTCGCCTAGATCCGTATTAGCTGGCAGATTTTTCCGAGATTCTTTGATGAGTGCAATGTCTTCCAGGAGTTGATCCGCTGTTGGTCTTTGGTGCGCCAGACCCGCATCAACTTTACAGCCTGGTCTCGGAGATCTCTTTGGAGAAGGAGGATTGTTGTTAAAAAGATTCAGATTACCAAAATCAAAGACAGAAACCCTCTTTCGATTGAATGCTGTAGGTCCCGCTTCCTCAGTTTTAGGCGAGGACCATTGTTTTTGAGCAGACCCAATCCATTGCTGTCCAGCAGCAAGCAATTGTTGAGTCATTGATGTGGGTAGGCCACTCAAAGATGGCAGTCTCTGGTGTTGAAAAGGATGCTGCGTGGTAGGCTGATGCGTTTCCTCAGACGGATCATTAATAGTTTTTAATTCTGGTTTTTTCACAACTTCCCCATCAGTTTCTTCTGGAGGAGCAGCGTTCTTGACTTGGGGCTGGTTTCTGTGGTTTTTTGGAGGCCGGCTCATCGTTATCGTGTTTTCTCCCCCTTCATTGCTCTGCGCAGTCTTCAAAACAACCATTGGCTCTTCAATTGCATCATTGTGAGTATCTTCTCTTGTGTTGACATTTTTCGCTTGGTGATTCGAGAATTTTTCACTTTCTTGTGTCTATTGAGTAGGAAAAATTTTGCCATGTGGTTAGAACTTTTATTATTGTTACCTTGGTGACTGTTACGAATGGAAAAATATGAAACTCCTTCTCAGGAGAACTCATTTCATCCTCACTCTTCTCACTTTCTTCAGACTCAACTGACACCTCCAATGGATCTTGCTTGGAGAGAATTTTCTTCAACCTTGGGCAGGAAATCCTGCCCGAAGCGATATTCATGAGATTCTCAAAAGTGATGTTCTGCTCATCTATCTCAAACGCTGAATCTTCCATTAGTTCCAAGCATGCTTTTTGCACCTTTTTCTTCTTTTCATTTCTACGAAAAAGCTCTACATCTCACTCTAATAAAGCAGGATTACCTTGCGCAGGAGATTTCTCTGGCGATCGGAGCAAGGTCACGATATATAGGCAGAGAGCCTATCAGCTTGCTCGTAGTTGGGTCTCCTGTTACCGAGTAAGCCACAATGTCGTCATCTTCATATAAATCCTGTTTTTTTGCAAGAGGGTGAATCAAATCTTTCACTTTTTCTTCGCTTTCGCCCGCTGGGTCTATCTTGGCCTTGTCTTTCTTCGATACGTAATTCTCATCATTCAATTTCCGGATTTTCTCCATTTCGCCTGAAGCTTTCGGCACCACTCTTTCTTCTATGAGCTTCGCACGTCTCTTTTCATTTATTTGATAAAAATCGTAATAAACGCCATCTTTTCCTTCTCTGTTTGCTATTGTTTTTTTTTCTTCAAAGGTCAATCGCTCATGTTGCTCTTGCTGAGCATCCTCATTTTGCTGCTCTATCTGTTTGCTATTAGTCCGGAACGCAGCGAAAGCCTTCAAAAACTCGTCGTCATCCTGGGTGACCCTCAACTTCTCCGACTGTATCATCGCGCTCGAGAACTCTTCCCGGAATTTCCTTCTCATTTCCTAAAAAGAATGTATTTCTTCAATCAAATCTTTCCGTCTATCCAATTTACGTTAAATTCAGGCCTGACTTCAATCTCCGTCCCATCTGAGACCACATGATCTTTCTTATTTGTCATAGTTTTCGGCAAATTAAATTCATCGTTCAAATTGTCCTGAAACATGGCTGATTTTTATAACAATTCCAAAAAAAAATTAGCAACACACACACCAACAATAGCAATACCCAGCGCTGAAGGCTTTTCCGGAGACTCTTCTCTGGTATCCACTTGCAATTCTTCATTTTCTGGTTGGCGAAAGAGATCTGGAAGTTGGTGACTGGATCTATCGATTTTATTTTTCACTTTTTCGATTTTCTCTTGCTCTATCAGCCCCACTAGAAAGAATAGGTAAACCAACTTCAATTATCATGGGTTTAAGCACTTAATTTCTTCGTGTAGAGAGAGTTCCAATCACTTTTCCCCTTTAACTCCATTGTGCACAATAAAACTTAACAACTTCTTAAAAAATTATTTAAGGAATTTTCTCTAAAATAAAAACCTTACACCCAGTGTAAAGGGTAATCAATTATTTTTTTTTATTTTAGGCTGAGCCAAAGGGTGCATTCAATAAAAGCATGCAATCATCCATTGAATTCACGTAACAAAAAAAAAGCGTAGAATCTACTTACCAACGAAATCTTAAGTAACAACTCTCCAAGCCAACATGCAGTAGTAGTAAAAAAGCTAATTATCTCGAAGTATAGAACGAACGAAGTAATTTATGGTAAATATTCACATAGTGACATAATGACCAGAAATCCCTGGCTTATTTTATTGATATTAAAGACGAAATTATAGCTTTGGTTTGAGGCTCGTCTCGACAAACTGATGTTCAGTGCTCTCTTTATCCATTGATAAAGTGGAGGATTTATTATCAGTAATGATATCTATTTGCCTGTCGGCCAACTCGGCGCCAGACCATCTAGAGAAAGAATTATTGTTAGTCATGTACCAATGGAATTGACTCTTACTTTTGATGTTTGAGCTGATCGACGCGGTGCTTCTTTTCCTTGCGCTGGATCTTCTGCACATAGGCCAGCATGTGTCGATTCGCGAAATCTTTTGAGAATTTCTCTGAGACAAGAGAGTTCATGTGGAATCCAGCCAGAGTAATGAACTGAGTGAGGGTTATTAGCGAATTAATAAATTTATTGGAGAGATACCTGCCAGCAGTAGCCGAGTTTACCTAATTCGGTGCAGAAATTGCGGATGTCATTGTCAGTGAGGTGTCCAGCGTCCCAGTTGAAACTAGGAGAGAGGTTGTAACTGAGGAACTTGTTTGGATAGACGGCTTTGATTCTCATCGCGAACTCTTTCGCGACGTCCAGGCGAGGAGTGGGGGTTTCCATCCATAACATATCAGCGATTCTGCAATATTGCTAAAGAGAGGTTACAAGGAGAAAAACGAAAGAGTTTCATACCAGTCCTCTTGCGACGCAGAGATCGAGGCATCCTCTGATCTGGTAGTACCCTTCTTCGGTCCTGCATCGATCCCAATCAAAATCGAAGGCAAAGCCAAGTTGTTTGGCGAGATTTCTAGCTTCTCGGAGTCCAATCAATGGAGCTTTTTCGTTCCAAACGGCTAGAATCTAGTTAGATTAATTCCAAATAAATTCAAGAGAAAATGAAGAGATTGGCTACTCTTTCTCGGGCTGGGCTCTGGAAGCTCTTTTTGATTCTAAGGGCACCAGCTTCGACGTACGTCACGAGTCCTTTCTCAGCATCCTCACATACTCCGAGGATGTAGGGCTGATCGATGATATCCATGTTATTGTCGATGAGCTTTGCTGAAAGCGCGTCGGTTCTGGCCACGATTATGAGCTCGGTGTTCATAATATCTGCCTGGACTCTCGCGGCTTTGAGGCGGTTCAGATGTTCAGCGGTTGACACCAAGACCTACCATACCGTTAGAACGAGATCGCCAAGTTTTCTCTTACCTTTCCACTCATGTGTCCGCATTTCTTAGCACCGGCACGCTGGTCTTCAAGATGAATACCAGCGGCTCCGGCCTCAACGAACATTTTTACGAGCTTCATCGTCGAGGTAACTCCTCCGAAACCAGTGTCCGCGTCCGCAATGATAGGAGCGAGGTAGTCGTGGTAAGGCGTCTCCTTTTTCTGCTGCTCAGTCATTCGGCTTCTCTCTTCATTTTGCTTTCTGTCGTGATACAGTAATGCCTTAAAGAACTGTTCAACCTATTAATAATTTCCTTTGTAAGGCAAGTTAAAGGCGATTTTGTTACCTTATGAGGTACTGTGTTGGCAGGATAGTCCGCGAAATCTGGTCCGGGCTCATGGGTTGTGCTCGCCGTTGAAGAACACTGCCACCCACTCACATATATCGTCGTGAGGTACTTTGTCAAGTTGACAACCTGGACCGGGTCAAGGGGTCCGTAAGTGTGAGAAAATGTCTGGTTTTTCGTGCAAAGAGTGAGCAATGCCCACAGCTTCCTTGCCATAATCGCTGATGGGTAGTTGATCTTGATCGAGTTTCGGAAAGACGCGATGTCTTTAGCGCTATATGACCTCTCGACATCGACCCATCTCGGTGAACTCCACCATCTAGACGCAGACAAAAGGGTTAGATAAGAGCGATTTTTTGTGCCTTTACTTTTTGATTTCTCTTTCCTCTTCCAAAAGACGTTGAGCCTCTTCGGAGCTATTGTTGTTCATTTTTTTGAGCACTTAATTTATGGAATATACAGTAGTTAATTATAATTTTAGCGCAACCAGCTTGCTTATATAGTAACGTCCTTGCTTGTTCTTCAGGTTAGAAAATTCTGATTAGTTTCTTTTCAGAATTTTTTAAAACAGCTAATTAATTTTTCCATTGTCAGTAATTTGGCTACTTTCTTATCGATCTGGCGCTGTCCAAAGAATCTTTCGAGCGATCGAAATTGTTACAGAAGCTATCCTAGTGTAAGGCAAACCTTGCCTTGAAAAGAAAAAAACATCATTGAACGTTATTTCTGAACAGAAATCAGCACCTATGACTATCACAGGCAAATGTTGGAGATAATATTATAGTCAAAGCTTTTGTATGATGTCCTTGTAGTATGGTAAATTGAGAGATATTAAAGATTCCATTAGCCGTGCAACCTTAACGCCTGCTGGAAGGATTTAATTCATAAAATTAAATCGTTTTGTAATACAGTCAGTTATGACTCTCACATAGCTCGATGACGTCGTTACGCTGATTTTCTAATTTCTGGAGAGCGTTCCTTCGGCAGGCACTTCAAGTAAAATGACATAACAATAACTGGAAAAATATGGTCATTTGCTGTAGAGTTATAGAATTCAAAATAACTCACCTTGATTGCAAAATTCTGTCACCGATATTTGGCTAGGGCTGTCTGGCAAGATTTAAAGCCTTTCGCAAGAGATCGTCTAAAGGTTGGATTTTCGCATGTTTTGGTACAAATTCGAATATGAGTAATGGCTGACCAATTTCTTTTGACTACAAGTATGACGTACTATGCAAATTTACACATCTCTCTCTCAGATATCATCGTAGTTACATGGTGAACTCCATAATTGCTCTACTTGTCAAATAATACGTATTGAAACGCGGAACAGTATTAAAGCTACAATTATTGAATCGCATCATGGCGAATTAGAATTAGTACTTAAAGAAGAGTTGATAAGGCTATATGATTTAGGAATCTGAAGATGATGTCTTTTTTTGTTCTCAGAGATTGGCGCTTTCATATTTGTGAAAATGATTGATTCAAATCCCGATTTTATAAAAAACGGTAAGGTGGTTTTATTCCAAATTCAATGCTGTTGTTGTAATGTAAACCGCATTTCAATACTATCTAATGTAAAACATCCTGCTATATTTCATTGATAAATCTACCTCAGAAGAACCGATAGCCTCAGCTTGCGTTAGACAAGTCTTACTGATTTCGAATCTATTATACTGAAAAATAGTCCAGCGTGAGGAAATACCTATTTTTTGTTAAACAAGCCCTGAAGGCCAAGAATTATTCCATAAAAACCTATAGAAATCCAAGGAATAACAGCGCAACAGATCTCCCACTCCGATTTCTGATGCTTCGTCTATGGAGGTAGCAATTGTATAAGCTTAAGAGGCTAGCATCCTCCGATTCATATTTGAAGGAAGCTAATCCATAATTGAAAAGATTACATGGTTTTCTATTGAGGGATATTGGCCGTGGAGCGGTAAATTGCAACGCTTTCTGTGGTCAGAAAATACATGATAATTCTTAATCTTCAATGCTCAGTTCAATTATATATTTATCTTCCATTGAGACAGTTACTTTTTCAAGTGCTGACAAATGACATTTTTTTCAACCCACTTATTTTAGCTTCTTTTCATTAGAGCATAACTTTGCGTGTACAGAGCTCATGTATTGATTTATTTTTACCTGTATCAAGAATAAAGATAATTAATTCCTTAGTTAGGTGAAAAAACATCATGGCCGAGCCAACTCAAACTCAAAAAACCCCCAGCGAAATCGAGAAACTATTCTCTACGCAGTTAACCGAGTTCCTCCGCAAGGCAAAGGAGGAAAACGAACGAGAGCGACTCAGAATCTCCAAAGAAATTGCACAAATTAAAGAGAACCGAGAAGAAAACCTCCTGAAAATCGCAGATCTGAGAGAAGGCATCGACAAGCTCGATGACAGCGTCAAAGATATCGAAGAAAACAACGACAAGATCATTAAAGCTTCAGTCGGAACCCAAAAGAACAGAAAACTCGATATCCTTCATAAAGAGAAAGTACTCGAAATGATCAAGCGAGAAGAGAAAAACGAGTACCTCAGCTGGGACCTCATGACTCGTCTCTACGCTCATATATTCAACGCGTCAAAGAACGAACTCATTGAACTCTCTGAGCAAGAACAAAAAGGTATCGCATAAATTTCAGTGTGTATCTGGAATCAAATTCGTTTGATCTAGAAAGGAGAAAATACATTGATAATCCAAAGGTGTGGGTGGACATCTTCACTACATACTCTCTTAAGCTAGAATCTTTGAGCAAGAAGTGGGAGGTGAAAGTGTTAGAAGAGCTCGGAGTCTCTGAGAAGCTTTTCTATAAGAGCGCTCAGAAGTTCCTTGTTGAAAGACCACAGGATATTATGCTATTCAATGAGCAGCTAATGGCGAAAGCGAGGTAATAGAGATCAGTATTTTAAACGATAATAACCGTGCTTCGCCATTGCAGAGTTGAGAGAGCGAAAAATAAAGAATCGAAAGTAAGCATCGAGCAATATAAACAGATATTGCGTGAGCAGAACGATTTTATCAAAAATAACTCACAGAACTTGCTCAATCTGAAGCAATACCTGGTACGCTCTAAATTGCTGGAAAACTGATTGATAATTGTATTTTTAGAATTTCCCTGATGTTGGGCTTTTTACGAACCTTGTAAGACTGCGCATTATGGACCATTTGAATGAGAAGTTCGGAATTGAGGAGGAAGATCTGGCGCTTTTCCTTGAGCAGTTCCAATCGAAATGTAAATTTTCATCAAATTGAGGGTTTGCAATATGAACAACTAACTAGGTTTCAGCGACCCAGGAATTCAAGAACTCATGGCAAAGGCTGATGAGTTGCTTTTGACTCTAGGAGGTTAAATAGCAAATACATAAATTTAACTTTACATATCTGTATGAGTCATTGAGATAAAGGCGAATTTGAGAAATAAAGAGCTTACTCAATATAAACTAACATATTGCCATCTAATTCCAGTACGCGGTCTTTGTCTCTGTGTTGTAATAACCACAAAGTAAAACTAATATTGACATAACAGAAGCAATGTGACTTATAAGCGGTACATGGAGTCATTGTATTGGAAGCTAATTAACTATTCAGAATGGAAAACAGTCAAAGTGGCGATTAGAGGTGTTCTCCCCTATTTTCGTATTTTGAAGTATCAATTCGTGTTATGTGAAAAATAAAAGTCAAATAACAAAGCAAGGCTCAATGTTTTAATAGAGGAGTTAAAATGAAATCTCATTAACATACATTCGTTTTTCTCAGAAAAAAATTATCATTGCTAATAATGAACATTGTTTCCGCCTCATAGAGTACGAATTCTATAAAATAAAGTCGAGTCATCAAGACTCATGACTAATGTAATAACTTCACAATAGTTATTATGTAGTTGAATAAGTCGAGCGAAAATTACCTCTCTTTGATCATACGCATGATCGACCCAGGGTAATCAATCATCCATAAGAAAACTCGGAAAATATTTTTTTTTTTTGGGAATAAGATCAGCCGGCCAACCAGTCTTAATGAACAATGATGGAGTCAATTCTTTTCTCTGACATACTAAAAGCACATTTCTGATCTTTTAATTTTAACAATCGCATCTGAGGTGAACTTTTCGTGATTCTCTTATAATTTAGGCTATCCAACTTGTGTTTATAAATTAACTTAACCAAAACCAAACCAGCTCCAATCACTCACTCAATGGGAAACCTATTCTACCGAAGAAACAAAGAACTTCTCTCCGATGTACCCACCAACCTTTGGGATCTCAAGGCGGTTAACATCGACGGCGAGGAAGTGCATCTCAGCACCTACAAAGACAAAAAAGCCCTTCTTTTCGTGAATGTCGCTTCCACTTGTGGACTCACATACAAGCAATTCAAAGGAATGGTGACGATACATGAAAAGTATGCAGATAAAGGCTTCGAAATCCTGGCGTTCCCTTGCAATCAGTTTTTAGAGCAAGAAGCGAAATGCGAAATGGACATTAAAACGTTCGTTACAAGGAAATTCGGAGCGAAATTCCCATTGTTTGCGAAGATCGATGTGAACGGAAGCAAGTGCCATCCCATTTTCAAGTATCTTCGACATAATTCTGTGTTGAAGGATCCTAAGAAAGGACTGGCTAGGGAGATTCCTTTTAACTTTGCGAAATTTTTAGTCGATTCGGAGGGGAAAGTTACGCATTTCTACGCACCAGATATCAGACCGGAGATTATGGGGAAGGATATTGAAGAAATGCTGGAGCTGTAAATCGCGTTACTTCATAATCTTTTTAAAAAAATCGTTTTTATAGACAAGATTAAAAAAGATCTATATTTTCAAGTAAATCAGCATATATCGCCATTAAATTAGTTTCTTCAAAGGTTGTGTCTCAGTAAATTTCACCATTATCTGGTCGGTTGTATTAAGAAAATTCATATCATCAAACAATGATATTCAGATGTTTCCTTTAGCTACATTAGTAGCAGCTAGCTAGTCTATTAGTAATGTTAGTCTTTGGGATTTTTGGCAAAGTAATCGGAATCATTGGTGTGAGGTCAGGTTCTTTCAATAGCGATAAGATATTTTATTCAATAAAAAAAAAATGAAAAGAGGATTCTTAGACACCATTTTGATTGCTGTAACATTAGTAAAGGAGAGAGTACTGTCGATGCATCATGAAAGTAAGACACCTCGCGCTTTCAATGAAATAGAGCTGAAATTCGTAATTTCTCGAAAGTTAAATAATTCTGGAAAATTTCAACAAAGAATTTGATGAATCTTATTCATCGTGACCAAAATTTTTAAAACTATCCATCCCTGCACTATATGAGTAATAACAATTACGAACTTCCTCTCTCACTCTGAAGAGACAGATTTTTAAAGAAAATTACTTAATGTTGATTCAAACTACAAATTTGTGTGCTAACAACATTAATTTGAAAGACTAATGGCCAAAAAGGTATTTTATTTTCAACATGAACTCTTGAAAGCGTCGATTTTCCTCACGAATACTTTGCTCTTGATCATGGAAGTTGTAATAATGGATATATATTAAAGAAAAATATTCAGAGTAAATTCAAATCTCATTCTTCATATACCAATCTGTTGATTAGAGAGCAGTGAGCTTGTTGCTCTGACAATCAATAAACTTCTGTTAAATTGCTCAATCGAATATGTACTTTAACAAATCTACAATAACAAAATAAGCGAAATATATTTGTTAAATCTTCACAAGCCTCGAACGGTGCCCTGTTTGTGAATTGAAAATTTTGTTTTCGTTCAGGGCGTTCGAGGTTATTCAATTTGAATTTAATACATACATACAACTTATACAGCTTTTACTAAAAAAGAAGTTCCAAGAGAAAATACAATATAAACATTAATTCACAGATTTAAAGAAAAAGGATTATGGTCAACCTCCTCACTTTCATGAAGCTCGGAACCTACGTGTTCCCAATGTGGGTTATCTATCAGATCAGACTGGCTCAGCTCGCCGCTCAGCCAAAGGAGGAAGAAGAAGAGCATCAAGGAGGCGGTGAAGGCGGCGCTGGAGGACACTAATAGATGAGGCAAACCACCACAAAATCGCTCCAATTACAAGGTATTCTCGTTCACAAGCTGGTCATCTAACTTTTCCTCCCTAGATGAGCGGTGCAGCTAATATTTTTCGATGCTATGCTCCATAACTCTTCGGAAGAATTAGTTTAAGCATTAGTGTCTGTCAAGTCAAATTCATATGTCCGTATTGAACCTTCATCTTCCGTTTAGCTATGCCATTATTGTCGCATTATGAACATTCGCGCCAACAACACCATGAATCTATTTTCTCTCTCAAATGCTCTTAAAAGCACATATTCCTCTTAATTTTTCATAGATTCTGAGGAGTATCAAAGCAACAAAGCAACAGAAGCCATTCACAACAATGAAATACGATTCAAAGCCGTCTTTGAGAGCAAAAGTTATACTTTTCCTCTTGTTAAGGCAACGAAGTGATCTCAAAGGAATCTATTTGGTTCTCATAAGAGCGAATAGCCTAGATTTGAATTAGGATTTTCTCTTAAGGCTTTTGCAGAGTTAGCTCCTCATCTCCAGATGAATCCATATGAAAACAATTGGGTATTGCTTCATCATTTGGTTTAAGTTAGCAGATGGATTTTGTTGCGGCTAGCCAAAGTACGATTTCACATACAGAATGTGAAAAATGACTAAGACTGACTTTATTAAATCAACTCAAATACTCGGTATAACAAACACGCTCCCAAAACACTACTTGAAATCTGTATCTAACACAACAATGAGCTACGTAGCATTAGCAATATCATAAGTCTTTCTAAGGATATTTTGGGATTTTTATCTGCCAGCGAGCCTCTGCTTTAAATGTCGCCTTGGGTTGCAGCGTTCAACATTTGGAAGAGTGCTACAAACAACAATTAGACTCTCTGTTGAATATATATCTGATCGAATTACCTGATCCAACGACTACGAACAAGAAGACACCCAAGAGAACTGGTCCGACTGCAAACTTTTCTTCCTTTTTCTGGGTAGAAGAAACACTGGTAAGCTCACGATTTTAATAATAGGAGCTTACCACCAACGATTTTGCGACCTTTCCCTTCTTGCTGATATTTTCCTGGTAGATTTGGCTTCTAATTCTCATAGTTTGATCGTTTGCCTAGAGAAGGAATGAGCCTTCAAGCAAGACCACGGACTGATTACCATCTTGAGTCTGCTAACTGTAGTTGAGCTTGTTAGTTTGTAAATAAATAATTTTTATACACGCTGCTTAATTAACTCCCTGAATTCGCAATGAACTAAGACTTCTCAGCCATTTTTCAAGGCACAGCACGTAATTAATTATCAAATAAATTTATAAAAATTCCCGATTCAAAATTCAGTCCTTAATAGAATTTTCTATCGCTGCTTATCTCACGTTTTCCCTCATTTTCTCAAACGGCAAGTCATAAAACAACGAGCTGATCCTATCCCCAATCCTTGAGGTATTGTCCTATATAAGTTTCTGAGAAGAAGAAGTTTCTTTGGCTAGATTTATCCATATAGACTCTGGTATCATCCCAATATGTTTAGAAATAAATTTCAAAGCGGGCTCTGGTCACAGAAAACCTGCCTTTGGCTCGAGGATTTGAGGTATTAAATTCAAAATATTTTTTTGCCAAATTTGGGATGCTATTTTCTTATAAAAAAAATATATCGGCTAACGTAGAATTTTAAACAGGCAGGGCTATGGTAAAAATACTTTCCTCGCTTGTCGTTTGTAATATTACTTGAATTCGGTCCTAATAGCAACTGAGAAGGTCAATTAGAGAATCAAAGCCAAAATGGTATGATAATTAATCTCGAAAATTGGTTGGCTAAAGTTTTTTAGGGTGGAGGAATCAAGTGATGAGGAAGAGAAACCGCTGTCCAAAAAAGTCAAGATTGATAACGAAGTAAATCTTTTGATTTCTCCTCGAGAAGAGAGATTGATTAAATATCATCGGTTTTACTTCGATGATGTAATTTAGACTTCTTCTTCAAGTTTCGCAAAGGGTGGCAAGCGCTCCAAGCGTTCTCGAAAGCGGGACGGGCTCTCCGACAACTATGACCCTGATTCTGACTTTGACTCCGACTACGATGCGCGGCGGTCGGGATCCAAAAGCGGGCGGAAACCTTACCGCAAGCGTGCGTCTCAGATGTACGTACAAACTATCAAAAAGCCTTTTTTTCTAACTAGAAACACTGGTTTCTACTCGTTTAGGCTGCCTACGAAGCTGGAACTCATTCTTTCATGGAAGAGAGACATGGTGCTTAACACCCAGAAAAAATCGGCTAAATCGTATAAGTATAAAAATTCCTTTAGACGCATAAATTAAATAATATATATGTCTTAGAGTCGTGACGAGTCCGAAAATCGTTGATTCCAAGCTGACTGAATTCGGAAGCAATCTCCAAGCTCTGTTCATCAACTTGAGATGGAAAACTGAAACTAACCCGGATGGGATCAGCATCCACGAGTTTGTAATTTAATCATGGCGTTTGATTATATAGTGATGGGTTATTGTGTTATGGTTAGAGAAAATTGAATTTGGACAGGAAGTTAATGAAAAACGGAATCGTGTTTATCTGGTCAGAGAAGGAAATTCTCTGGAAAATAATGAAGACAATGGAACAGAAAGACTTTGTTTATATCGAAAATTTTGTGATTGTGCAACTGGATCCGACGAAAGATATGCATAGCCTCAAAGCCGCGAGGTCGGAGAATCAAGCAATCAACGAAGAAGAAGAAATGGTCACGGAGAAAAAAGCACAATCGCCTGAAACTAACTCGATAGCGAGTGAAACAACGTCCCACACAGCGAATAAAGTTGGTGGGAAGAAGGAAGAAGAGAAGGAAGCTGCTGACTTGAACTACGCAGCAAAAGAAAAATCCTTTTTGGAGAAACTGAGCAAATATGAAGGCATCGAAGCCAATAATTTGTTTCTTCAAGGAAAGTCAACATATTTTAAAAAAACGAAGAGGACGCTGCTGATGTTCAGGAAGATAGCCGAAGGAAAAGATAAAAATCTCGAGCTTAGACATCAGAGAACCCCTGATGTGTTCTTCAGCACAGCCAATCCTTTAGACCCTCTCGGTAAGTCGCTAGTATTTTCAAAAAATTTGATGAATTCTTTGAATTAGCATTGGATATGAAGACCAAAGAGGCCGTTTACAAGATGATTGAGACGCTTCTCCCAAAAGCCGCGTATGATGAAAACGAATCGAATCCAAAGTTTAAAATGATGGAGCTGTAAGTACAACCCCTTATTCATTGTCTGATTATGTCGTGGGATAGCTGGGCGGATGAGGAGCATCCTAGACACGGTTGGATTAGCATCTGTGAAAAGCGCGAAGCGAATTGAACAGAAGATGTCAGTTTTAGATCTAGTTTCATCAATTATACAGTTTAAAGTCACAACTCTCATCAAATTCAATCTTGATATTCTGATGAGAAGATTCATTTAGTTTACTTTTCATTTTCAAAAAAAAACTTTCTTTAGCGAACCACAAAATTTTCAAAGATTCATCGCTATGATAGCGTTTTTAAGTATTATCAACGACCACATTCTTAACTCTTCACACAATAGTTATTGCTATTCAATAATTCAATGAGATATATTCACAAAAGCTTCCATAAATAATTGCACGTGTTGAGATACAAATGCAGCAACAAATTAAACGCAAGCATGGAATTACATTCAATATCACCAGAATAAAACCAACAAACTTTCTTATTATAGAGATTTTATCCTGTACCTTGCTTAGATTCTAATATTATTAGAAGGCTCTGGTTCTCCATCATAATTTTTCGCTTGATAGATTGTGAGGCCCATGAGTAAAATATTCCCCATGTAAAGTAAGGATTCTATTATGGACAATATTCCTTGGAAGATGAATCTGTTCCCGAAGAGGTGACCGGTCTGTATCCACCCGTTAAACGCTCCGGCGCTGATAATCGAGAAAACGAAGTAGAGGATCGCGAGGATTCCTTGCGTGATGTAGTAGAGGAGAATGTACGAACGGTCAAAACAAATCGCTCGGTAGCCTCGGTAGAAGGAGAAGAGAGCGACTGGAGGGAAGATGACCATGTTCAAAAACGAATATAATATTCTGATCCCTGCGCTCGAGTCGCCGATCGTGATCGCGATGCTGTTGATGAAATTCAATATCAGGATAATCAGCAGGATCTTCAAGGACCAGTTCATTTTCCTCACAATCGATCTCTGTCTCCCTTGCAATTCATTGAGATCATAATGGATCAAATGGCACAATGGCGGATAATTGTAGTAGTCCCAGTTGATTCCGCCCTTAGTGTTGCTCTTGGTAGAGTCCGTGATCGAGCTTTTCGCGCTGCTAAACGCGTTGCTAGCCATGTTCTTGGCTGCGTTCATTCCTCCAGCGTTCATCGCGTATTAGTTGCAGTACCGATGCCTTCAAATTATTTGAAATTATTTTTTTCTGACAAGCCAGAGACAAATCTTAGATGCATAATTCTAAAAATACACAAACTTCAAAGCTGGGTCAATACCCTACAGTTAAGTCTCATTGGCACCATTAGAGTCACATTCAATTGATTGAAAAGATAAATTTGAGAGATATATAGATAGAATGCATACGAACTATGATTGAAATAATTATTTTTGGTATTAGTAAACAAGACAGCACATATCAGTCGTAAACCTAAGCTTTTTTCAGCGAAAGGTCATCTATCCTGCTTAATTATTTACAAGAGAATTCATAGATAAGTTTCTTCGGCTGCGATGTCGAGGTGTTCAGAATGTTCTGCTGTACACTGCTCTCATTGCTCACAAACTCGTTCACGTTCTCAGGAGACTCAAGTGGAGAGCTTCTAAACTGAGAGATGTATTTCTTGCCGATAGACTTCCGCCCAGACTTCGAAGCGTAGAACGGTTTATATTCTGGTGTCGTTTTTTTATCGAGTTTATTCTGTAGGATGATGCTGCTTTGCTCCATTGAGCTATGAACCTGGCTTCTATTCTGAGAATTGAGGTCGCCGTAATAAGATTGGTTCAGGAATAAGGAGTTATTCATGAAGGAGGAGTTTTCTTGGACGCTTTTGTTCAAGTTTCCTTTGACGAAGAGGGATAGTTCATTCGGAGACAATTGAATATTCGCGCCTTTCGCTTGAAGGATCTTGTTGATTAAGTACTTGATCTCATTCTTGAGCGCAAGTTCAACTTCTTCTTTTCTTTCTTCAGATAACGCGAGTTCCATTTTCGTTTGTTTCAGCTCTAAGATTAACCGATCGAGTTCTAAGTTGAGTTTGTCTCTTTCCAGCGCCATTCTCTCCACTGCGAGGTCTGAATGCTTTAGTTTATCTTCCATTTCACGGTATTTTTCTTCGAAAGTTTTCTTCATTCCGCCAATAGTCGTATTCAAATCGCTCAGTTTCAGCCTAGAGGTCTCTAAATCCCCATCGCCGCTTTCATTCACCATCGCGCTGTTCTTGAGCTTTTCTTTGCCGTTCTCAGTGCTTTCCTCCATTATCGACAACTCTGCCTTTAGCACCGTTTTAACTTGGTTCGGGCTCTGTTTAGTACTACTGAGGCCTCTCTTCGCCTCATAGAAACTTCTATCAGTTGGCAGTTCTTCATGTCTTCTGAGATTCTCTTTATTCGAGGTGTATTTCGTCGGATGTCTAAGCCGATTAGTGGAGGAGAATTCCGTGAACCGTTTCGCTGAGGTTTGACGCGGAGTGTTCTTGCTCCTGGCAGACAGCGCCTCAAACTGGTTCCCTGGCAAATTCCTTCTAGTTGTTAGTGCTCCGCCTAAACGAGGGGAACTAATGCTCTGGAGAATATTTTCTTGGGTCGCAGTGCGGTTTAGATCATCTAAAGTCTCGCATTTAATATCGAAATTGGATACGTTGTTGCTCTCGCTTCCTGTTACTCTGGGCATGTGGTACTTGCTTGTCTCAGTGGGCTTGAGGCCAGTATTGCAAATGGAAGTGTCGACTGAGCTCAGGTTAATTGTAACGTTTTGGGTCAGTCCTCGGTCGATGCTTGTTTCTAAAAGAAATTAGGCTCTGGCTCTTATCGTAAAAGCAATACCGTTCCTCTGGCGACTTTCTTTCACGTATTGAGCTACTTGGCTCTTGAGCTTCTTGATAGTTTCGTCTTTTTTGGCATTCTTGGAAAGAAAGTTTATCAATGAAATCTGAGTTAAAAATTACTTCTTGCATGTCGAGTGTCTGCTTCTTTTGAGCTTCCTCTTTATGTTTTTTGAAGATTTCAGCTTGCTGCTCGTATCGGCGATGCTCGGCGTTAATCTTCTTCTTGAAATCGATTTTAAGCTGCTCCATTTGCTTTTCTTTTTCAGCTAGCAGCTTTTTATAATCGATATCCGAACCATCTGTAGTTTTCAGCTTGGTCCTTCAGATTGGAAAAAGATCATGAGATTTCCTCGTTTACAAGGTATATATAGTTACTCTAATTCAGCTATTTTCTGCTTCAATTTTTTACATTCCTGAGCCTCAGCCTCTCTTTCTGCTCTATATTGGATTATTCGAAGCTCTCCGAGGGTTTTTAGTTACTTTTGCTTGAGATACTTATCCTCGTGACTCTTTATCACGTCATTTTGGAGTTTGATATGGCTCTCGTAAGTCACAATCTTTTGTTGGTTCTCATCTCTTTCGCTCTTCAATTTTGATATTTCTTCAGCATGTACACGCTTAAGCTCATTAATCGTCTCGCTATCAGCCTATTAATAGTGTTTCCTATTCAGTCGAGCTCTCAAAAAATTAAAAATGCCTTTGCGTTTTGCTGATTTTTGCTTGAGAAAAATTTCGGACTTCCATTTTCCTATCATCATTAATGATAGAACAGACATAAAGCAAGGCTGAAATACAGTTCCATATGTTGCTTTGATGTTCGCAACAGTCAATTTGTAATCATGATGAATCTTCTCGATTTCGCTCTTTTGCTCTTCCTTCAGTTTTGCGAGCTGGGCATTGAGATCTTTAACTTTCACTGATAGCTCTTGAACTTTTTTCTCCTTCTCTTTACATTTTTGTTTTTCATCCTCATAATTTTTAGCCGTAGCAGCGAGCCCAGTCTTCTCGCTCTCGAGTTGCTGGATTTTTTGATTCAGAGCAAACTCTGTTTTTTCGTTCTTAAGAGCCGTCTGCTGGAGCTTGGCTTCGAGCTCGATGATCTTATCTCTTAGCTCCTTATTCTAATCACAATAGTGAATTCCGAACTAAAATAAAGAGTGAAAAACCTCTTTTTCAAGCTTCAAAGCATTCTTTTGCGCGAGCGCTCGGTATTCATTCGTTTCACGCTGCTGTTCGCGGAGAGCTGCCTCTAAATCTTTCAATGTGGCAGCATTGTTCTCTTTGCCAAGGTCACCAATTGCAGACATAATTGAGTTATTCATTTTCTTAAGGTTCTCTTCTCTTTCTCTGTATTCTCGGTTCTGCAGTTCGAGAATTTCAATGCGCTGTTCATAGACAGCTTTGCTTTTCTTCCAATCTACTTCTTGTGCTCGAAGCTGCAATGAAAAAGCGTATTTGAAACAGCAGGAAAAGAGACTAAGTTACCTGCTTTCGAAGCGTGATGATTTCATCGGTAGGAGAGCTAAAACTTCCTGATGGTTGAGTATTTTCCGTGTCAGCCATTTCGAAATAAAAAGTCAGTTATTAGTAACAGATTTGTTTAATTTGATTGTTAAGTGATAAACCGCGGAATCACAATAATCAAAAACTTTCAGTTTGAATTTGTTTACTAATTAAGCTGTCTTATAAAAAACTTGGTTGTTTATTAAGTTAGTTGCTTTTCGTCCTTTTTTTCGCAGTATAGCGTCGATGAAAAAACTCCTAGTAGTCTGCAGAATCACCAGAGTTCAGCGATTCTCTATAGCAATTAACAAATACTTTCATTTCGGTTAGAAATTAGACACCGTTTGTATTTAATCCTAATTCTTTAATTGCCATTTTAACCATTTGTCTCCTGATAAATGCAATGTTATAACAGATATATATATATCGTATCTCCTGATGAGAGAAATCCCAGCTATTATCCTATCAGTATCTAAAAATACAATTACATAAAGGAGAAATAGTTTGATATAATAACACAAAACATAACAAGTAATACCCAAAAACCTATTCTAATGATGAGTTGGGCTATGATTATGAGAGTGACTTTGAGTACTCATGATTCCAATGTCCACAGACTTGTTTATTCTCGAATGTCTGTCTGGCCTTAGCACACTATGAAATTTCCTTTTATGCGCTGAAGAGCTATTCGCTACCGTATTACGTCTTTCAACCGGCTCTATCTCCTCCGTCAGCAACGATAACTTCGCCTCAATAGAGTTCAGATACATACTGTTTACTTCTTCAGCCTCTTCAACATACTTTTCCATAAACTTCTTCCGATCCAAGTGCGCCCTCAAAAGCTGCTCTTTCATTGTCGCCTTATCCTCCAGCCGACTCGCTTCGTTTAACACCTGCTCTTTTTTCGTTTGGAGGTCCATTTCCTTTTGACCCAAAATATGCTTCCAATTATCTGAAATGCTATATTTCTTCTTCTTCACGCTCGATAGATAATCTGGGTAATGATGCACTGATCCATTTAAACTCTTCATGTTCGAATCGTCTTTCTTCGCCTCTTTTTCTTCATCAAGCGTCTTGTACTTTCTCGCTTTACGCGCGAGTTCAAGATATTCTAATCCTTTTTTCCGAGGGGATATAGTAGATTCGTTCTTATCTTCACCTTGACCGTCATTCTCCCCGATTCGACGACCTTTATCCTTCTCACTGAGCTTCGCGATTATCATTTTAAGCTCCATTTCTTTCTGCTTACTGGGCGTGGGTCTCTTTATCGTACCAGCGAAATCTAGCATTTTTTCTCGGACTTTTTTCTTCGCTTCAAACTCCTCGAGATGCGCACGCTTTGCTTTTTCCAGCTCCTCTTCAAATCTGCTATGAAACATCGATTCATTGTGCCTCTTCGGCGGGTGGTCGGACATTCTCCTTTGTTCCATTTTCATTTCTTTCACTTTCTCAAGCACGTGTTTCTCGTGCTGAGCGAGCTCTTGGTAGTCAATAGGCCTATGTATTGCTCGCAGCTGCCGAAGAACTTGTTTTTTATGCTCCAATGCTGGTAACTCAACTTCTTCTCGATATTTCTTCTCTAGCTGGACATACAAAGGCTCTTTCTGCTGGTATTTTTTGTATTCCTCCTCCCAAGCGGCCTGACTGCGCGCTCTTTCCTCCTTTCTCATGTTAATTTTCTTAATTGTTTCGTCGAGTTCCAGCTTCCGTTTCAGCATCTTCTTCTGCTCAAGCTCTTCTTCAAGGGATTTGATTTTCTCTAGCTCGTAGCGCATTCGTTCTGCCTCTTTCTCCTCAATCGCTTTGATTTTGTCATCGAATCTCTTCTTTTTCGTTTGCACTTGCTTGATGAACTCGTTTGCTTGGGCGATGCGTTCCTGCTCTAATACTTCGGTTGGGTCTTGCATCAGCACTCCAGCCATGGAAAAATGAAAACTTTTGATCTCTTTAGGTTCTCCATTTCTTATTGAGAGAAAAGGCCGACTGACGTATTTGACGACGTCAAAGAATTCAGGAGCGAAACCACAGCGTTTAAGGTATTTATGGCCCTCGTTGATGTCGGCGGTTTTTGAAAGATCTCGTATTTTTTTCTCAAACTGCTGTTTATGATACTCGTCGAATTTGCAATGCGGCAGGATTTCAGACTCTATGTCGCATTCTTTCTGTAAGCGGTTATAAACTATAAATAGCAAATGAATGCGATACGCTATTAACAGCTATTTTGTTTTCATTGATCTCTGCGGCTTTTTGCATATGAAAGAGGTCAAACTTTTGTGAGATGTACTAGGAAAACCTCATTGTAAAGTAATTTATTGCAATATTTACATCTTTATCAGTTTGTTGAATGTTCGCATTATCCCATAGATGAGAGAAATATTCTGAGACTGTGGGTGCTTTGATAATTGCTTCTGAAAGTCGTCGATTCGCTCGCTCGATCATCTTCTCGGCTGTCTTATGATCGATAATAAATCTACTGTAAGTTGCGGCTGAATGTTTGTACCTGTTGAATGTCAGGTCCAGCGGTGGAGTGGGAAACTATGTTTTGGAAGAGTTTTTCCAGTCTCTCATCGGGGTCTGGGATCAGTTGAGGATCGAACATTTATGCGCTTCACACTAATAAAATTAAGTTATTTTTTGCGAGGTCTACGGTTTATCTTAAATTTATATGTATTCGTGTCAAAAACCCTTCTTTCAACATTCGGCAGATTCATAATAGCATTCTAAGCTAAGCGTTTATTGCGATAAGCCTCCTTCAGGTGAATAGAGGCATTCTCTACTGCAATAAAGAAAAGAATCCGTTTTGTCAATCATAACCAACCTATTACTCGCGATATGTGACAGGGATGAGATTTACGAGTCGAAGGACAGACTACCATCGGAGTCTGTGGGAAGAACTATTTGATTCCAAGGCAAATTTTCATTTTTCATGCAATCGGCTATCGATTACATGTGTTCTTTCTACTATCGAATCAATAAATTATTGAATTCTGTTGCTATAGAGTCAATGGATACTACCGACAAAACGCAACTTTCAAAAGAGGAAGAGGACCTCAAAAAAGCTAAGGTCAAAGAGCTCATAGTACAAGCACTGCAGAACCTGAAGCCGACAGATACAAGCGTCCCTGAACTTGCTACAATGACGCTGGAGGAAAAACAAGCCATTTTTCTCAAAGAAGAGATCTACCTCGAAACGATAAAAAACGTCCCACTCGCAATGGGCAAAAGGTTGTCCAAAGAGCAACGGAAAGTCCTTGATATCAGCTCCGACAATTTCGCCTATGGAGAGATCGTAATCTGAAAATTCTTTTCTTTAATGGTTAGGAATTTGAATCTTTTGCAGAAATATTCTATCTGATTAAGAAGAAATATCCCGAGAGTCTGAAAGAAAGAGGCGTGTTCTACGACCTCGGATCCGGGGTCGGGAAAGCTGTTATTGCTGCTGCGATTTTGCATAATTTCGATAAGTGCGTTGGCATTGAGTATCTTGGATCTCTTCACTCACTTGCGTTGAGTCTGAAAGCCGATTATGAGGACACCAGAAAGCTTTTTTTTGGAGGAGGGAACAGCAACCCCAGCACTAAAGACCCTGTCCAACTAATTCCTTCGAGCGAAGAGGAAAATTTGTTTGCTGAGCCTGTCCAAGAGCAACAAGAGGCCAACAAATCCGATGATGTATTGTTAAAATTCCCGAAAATTGAATTCATCCAGGCAGATTTGCGAGAAGTAGTTTTACTGATTATGGCATTGGTCTAATTTCGCAACTGATAGGCTAACTGGGACGATGCCACTTTTATATTCGCAAATTCGACTTGCTTTAACGTTGAGTTTATGGACGTGCTAGCGAAGCGGTCTGAAAATGTGGCAAAAGGTTTTGTTATTATTACTCTTGGAGACTTCAATTTAGATTAATTTAACATAGGTAGTCTTTTCGTGACACTCACAAAGAGCTTGCTCGATACTGATAGCTGGCAGCTGCTAGAGGTGTTTAAACGTAAAATGAGTTGGGGAGAAGCGACTGTATACATTCATCAAAAACTATAGTCTCGAGAGACGGTTGCTGATTGATTCAAGTCATATTTATCTATGGCGTTCATATTGTTATTTATAGTTTTATTCAAAGCCAAGAAAAAGGAAAGAAAAGCTTGGATCTTTTTGTTTATATGAAGTAAAAATTTTTGTTTGTAAGTGATGCAATTCCTCTTGATCTAAATCGCAGGTATTAAAGCTATTGCGAAGATATCATAAATTTAATAATAATCCTCAGCTTTAAATTGTGAAAGCATTTTCCTCGTCGAAGGAAGGAAAACATGAATCCTCTGGTAAGCGTAATTCGAGAAATCTACTTGAACTTTACTATTGTGAAGTGCCTTACATTTGTCCAATGCATTAGCTTTGTCCGGTGACAACCCAAAACTCGAGATAAGAAGGGTTTTGAAATTTTCCCAATGACCAGTTTCGACAAAGCACAGGACTGATTTATACTTGGTAATCAAGTTTCCTCTCAGATCAACGATTTCCAATTTTTTCCAAGCTTTGTTCTTGGTCAAAAGAAGCATTCCCTTATCAGTAATCTTGTTGGCTGATAAGAAAAATTTCTTTAGATTTCTAAATTTTTGTGTGCTCACATGCTCACAAGTTGAGAAACGCCTGCATCAGTTATCCAGTTATCGTCCAGGTGCAATTCCTCTATATTGATCCATGAGAGCGGTTGTCGAAATAGAGCTAAGATATAAGCAGTATAAAGATCGGAGTTCAGTCGTGGGAATAAAGCTAAGAATGAGGCGGCTTCACGGTCGTTTGGGTCCTCACTTGGAAAAGGATGGCTTTGATTAGCATAATCCGAGAGATATAAAATCAACGCATCTGAATACCAGAGCAAATGTGCTTTGTTGTCTTCAATGCTAAACCCTACATCTTCGAATTGAGAGCGATTTATGACCCTTAATTCTGATTGCGAGCAGTATGTTATTAGGGCATTGATCTCGTTTTCCCAGTGATTATTCATTTTCTTGACCACGGCTTCAAAATCGTCACACTTGTTGCTTATCTCACATAATTTCTGTGAGTATTTTGTATTCAAGCGATCAATATGCTTTGAGTAATCTATCTCGATTATTGGAAATGCAGATGAATCGTATTTCTCAATAATGAGGACAGTTTCATCATCAGAAAATGAGTTTTTGATCAAAGAAACCACCTTTAGGCCTTTCCAAGCTTAGTTGTTGATTAAGGAGTCTATTACACTGCTTGAACCAATACGGTTTCTTTCGAGATTTATCTTTTCAATCTGTTTCCAAGCCGTATTTTGGCTCAAAGAAAAAGCGCCCTTATCAGTTATATCATTTTGACTTAAGTTCAAGTTCTGCAGAAGATGCCACAAAGCGTTTTGCGAGAGGCCCAGGCACCCTTCATCCCCTATAGAATTCATTGAGATATCGAGCGATAGTAAATTCATCCAACTCACGTTCTTCCCGATTAATGTGGCTTCAGTAAGATCTAATTTCATGCGGCTGAAATTCACCTGTTGGATTTCTCTCCAGGCTGGATTTTGAGAAATATTCCAGATACTTTCCGTGCTAAGAGCAAATCCTGCCAAGTTAAGAGATTTAAGGTGCGGAGCCCATATTAAGTGAAAGTCTTCAAGATTTTCGATTTCATTGTCAGCTTTCCCAAACTTCTCTCTCTCTCGTCCCAAATCCTTTTCAATTCTTCCTTCCTTTCATCTTTGCAGTCAGCCAGAAGCTGCTCCAACCCAGCTTTGAACTGCTTCTCCTTCTCGTCTATTAGGATCTCGAAAGCTTTTTCTTTGCTGTCTTCGAGCTCTCTCTTGAATTCATTTGAAGCTCTCGAGTTCAAATCAAGCATCAGCCTCCTTACTGAGCTTACTCCTGGATTCCCTTTCACTATTAGGAGTCTCTCGAGTGTTCTCCATGAACTATTTCCTCCCAGTGCAAATGTACTCTCATCATCGAGCTGATTATATTGCAAGTCAATTTCAACAAGCTCGCTCCAGGTATTATTCTTTGCCAAACCCATAGCTCCAGCGCGTTCAATTTGATTGTGAGATAAATCGAAGAGACGCAGATTCTTCCACAATTCATTTTTCCCTAAGGCAATAGCTCCATCGTTCCCGATCTCATTTTTCGACAACCTGATGATTCTGAGGTCACTCCAGGTGTTATTCTGAGCAATCTTTAGAATACCTTCGTCTTTGAGATTATTACTGTTAAGCTGACTGAGCTTAAGACGTGTCAAGATTTTGTTATCGGTTATAAAGGCACTCAAGTCCGAGATTTGGCAGTTATTCGCACTAATGATCTCGAAATTATACTTCTCTAGGAATGCGAGCAGATTTTGAGAGTTTTTGTGACCGAGAGTTGTATCATTGAGAAAGAGTTTTTTCAATGTGGATAGTTCTCTTGCATCAGTAATTTCTAACTCTTCCTCTTCATCATCAATCTGAAGACCTGTGAGGTTTAATTCACTGGAATCCTCCGATAGTTGTACTTTTCTGGTTTTGAGCATGATAGATATTTTGAAAATGTTTTTTATTGATGAAATAACGACAATTTTTTTATATTAGATATTATCTGAAAGGAAAAACCCACATTGAAAATTTAAGTCGAATTTTGATTCAATTATTCCTTGAGAATGATGACACAAAAATAAAACTACATACTTTATCATTCTTTCAAACTTATCGTCTTTATTGCAACGGTCAGATAGGGGCAAAGGCTATTAGCCAAATTTCATACTAAATGTGTGGGTACAATGCAGATCAAATTTTGAAAACACTACAAAGTGGTTATGAGATTGTAGATGCGTCGTGTTAGGGTCTCGAATTGACTAAAGACTGAGAAAAGAGTTCTTGCGTTTCACAAACGTTAGAATTATTCAAAATCATCTAAAATGAGAAAGTTGAATAAAATTTACACAATCAAATGGTATACATTATGAAGAGTTAATTATTAAAATTTATTGAGCGATTCTTGCTCTTCAGAGTATCTCATTCAATTCCAAACAGTAAGTTGCGATGAGTATTCGTTTTGGAAATTGATTTCAAAAATCTTGTCGAATGATCCAGCCTCAAGAGAGTTTTTAAATTTCAATTCACTTCGAGATAACGGGTATTAGTCAGTCGCAAAAGAATGTTTTCCAATAAATGAATGACATCAATAGAATTCCAGTGCCAAATCCTATAGAACTGGGCTCCGCCAGCAAAAAAGTACAACAACAGCAGGCAAAATTCGTCTTTAGGGATTAGCCAACTACTTATTTTATTTATTGATGAATTTTTCAAATTGTGGGCTATTTCAAAGTTAGCTAATCCTCGACTTGTAGGGATTTTGGCCAAGTCAGGCCAACTTTTGAAATTTGTTATCAACTACAGCTCTACCTACTAAATGTCTTCGCATCTATGAATGACTCCAAAGATTCTAATTTTTGTCAATAATCTTCTCAAAGTATCAATTGAGTTACCAGTTATTACGACTCTTCATTAGTTAAGCATTAATTTCTACGAGGTAGCTATAGCCATTGCCCTCAATTTTTATTCAATCGCACTTATTTGACTGCAGAAACGAATAAAGCCAAGTTCGGGTATGCCTTCAGAGAATAATTAACTCCAAACTTTCTGAAAATGACGACAATTCACTCGCATTTGTTTTTAATTTCATGGACTCAAACAATCCTATCAGGACGATTTCACTTTTATATCAACGTAAGCAAACATCATTCTTGAAATCCTGTGATCTCTAAGAACTATTCATTGTGTGTGTAAGTCTATGTTATTTTGATAAATCTTTACTAATTCTCTTCTCAATTTACTCAAGTTTATTTTTCTAAATTCACGAATTCACTCATGATTTGTAACTCCTGCTTAATTTCTAAACACCTCAATTAGAACCAAGCTTGGCTATTTGACATCATCTTCATGGCACCCGAACGCCAATGTGGGCAGAGCTTGAGAGCATTTGTTTTCTCCTTGGTTTCCTTTTTCAACCCAGGCAATATAAGAGCTCTAGCTCCTGTCCAAGTCGGATTATGGCCTATTGAGATCGCGCCTTTCCATCCAATTTCATTTCCGTCCCACCGAACCCGGAATAATTGCTTCCAGATGGTATTTCTACCAATAGCAATGAACCCTTCATCCGTGATTTTATTGTGATGCAAATGCAGCTCTTTTAAACAGCTCCAAGTTGGATTACTCGCAATCGCGACAGCACTCTTGTTGCCTATTTGATTCGTGCTTAAATCGAGATACTCGAGCTCTTTCCAAGAAGCATTCCTTCCGATAGTGACTCCACCTTCATCGCTGATACCATTGCTTGCTAAGCCGAGAAACTTGAGATTCTCCCAGGCGGTGTTATTTCCGATCGCAATGGCACCTTTATCTCCAATGCTATTTTTCGATAACTCAAGTGTCTCGAGTTTTTTCCAAAACGTGTTTTCACCTATGGCTTTCCCTCCTTCCTCACCTATTTTGTTGGAGAAAAGATGGAGGACCTTGAGGTTACTCCAAGAAGTGTTCGCTGCTATCGTCCGGGCGCCTTCATTTCCAATTTCGTTGTTAGCGAGGAGAAGATTTTCGAGGTTTTTCCAGAATTCGTTCTTTCCGATTCCTATTGCTCCCTCATCGCCAATAAGATTCTGTGCTAAGCTTATCGCTTTCAAACTCTTCCAGGTTTCTTTGGCTGCAAGCAAAGCAGCGCCTCCACCTTTGACTAAGTTCCCAGCCAGGTCAATTTCTTCAAGGTCAGCCCAAGTATCATTTCGAAGAAGCTCTCTGAGGCCACTTTCTTCGATTTGGTTCATTCTCAGGATAAAAGCTCGCAAGGATTTCCAGCCTTTCGCAGAGCCTAGATGCTGGCATGCGCTGTTGCCAAAGAAATTGTTTGCGAGGCTAATCCCTTGAAGATTTGGCCAATTTGAATTATTACTCAATACTTCGATGACTTTTTCATCGAGCCTACAGTAACTCAAATTGAGCTGTTCCAAGGCAGATAGTCCGCACCGAACCAATAGGTTCATACCTGCCATTCCAATCGGCATTTTCGCAAGGCCCATGATTTTAACGCAGCCGTCATCATCTCTCCCTTGGAGGATTTCTTCTAATTTTTTGCTCCTAGCCTCATCTATCCAATCGACTATCTCTTGACTCTTTTTCTTGTCGAGTAAGCAAGCCGAAGTTTCGCTAATATGCACTCCGATCACATAATAGAGTTGATTCTCTGGGTCTTTATAAATGACCCCGCTTCCTGCTTGGCCAGTAGAGACCACTGTGTTTTGGTATTGAATGAGGCCTTTTGCCAGGTCAAATTCTCTAATCTTGACTTTTTCTACCCATTGTTCGAAGTTTCCTTCATTGGTTTCTTTATTTGGGTCTGCAGGATACCCAGCAACGAAAGTGTCGATCGAACCATTGAAATTCGAGGTCATGGGCAAGATGAAATGCAGCCCAACATAGCCAGTCTCTCTACCAATTGGCTTTTTCAGAACTAGCAAAGCAATGTCATCAGCGTTGGCTCCTTCCTTCTCATCCTCACTCTTATGATTAATATAATTTTCCGGTGCGAATACATGGATAACTTCGATCTCTCCATAGGGAGCTTCATCTCCGTTGGCCCCTGGAATGAATTTTATTTGAGAATGTCTATTTCTCATTGGCTTCTCATCATCATAGACATTACGGGCTGCGGTTAAAACGAGATCAGGTCCGATAAGAAATCCTGATCCCCATTGCGATGGCTCGTTCTCGGATTTTTGGACGAGAACCACGCCGTGAACACTCTGAGGGAATTCGCTGGTGTTAGTGTTTCTTTGTCTTTCGTTCTTACTGAGATCTTTCTCATTTTCCTTGCTGCTCTCTTCCTCAGATTTCATAGAAACGCCATTGATAGCTGTTTTTCGGATTGGGGTAACTGCTTTGTAGGGAAGCTTTGAGGAATTTTCGGTTTTGTTCAACACAGGAGGTATAAAGTTCAGCGTTCTCGGGTCGTCATCGCCTGTATTGAAACCACGCAGGCCGTTTTTAATGGCGAGTTTGATATACTCCTCTTCCTTCGTTAACTGTCGAATGCTTTCCATGAATTCAAATTACTACAGAGATAGGAACTATTCTTTGTCTTTAGAGATTAATTTATTTATTATAAATAGATATGCAAGCAAACTTCAAATTAAGGGTATTTACTACGTATAGCACAAATTTATTTGAATTCATGAAAGTTAATGTGCAGGACAAGCCCGAAGGCATAGATAAGTTGATAGCTCTACCATTTTCTCGTATATTTTTTGATTCTCACAGGATTTTGAGCGCTAATCAAGTGCCTGATATGACAAATATCATGAAACTTCATATTTGATACTATTACTTTTGAATTTATTGGTTTACAGCATGCCCAGGTCACCTTGGATTTCGGCGGTTGAGACTTGACCTCTATTGAAACGAAGAATCTACAAAATGACTCTTTCTTTGGGCAGACAAGCAGATTTTTCAGAGCTCTTTTGGCGTCATTGAGACAAGGCTCTTTCAGAGGGATTTGGCGTCTTTAAGTCCCAGTTCTTCCTTTTAATCATCAATGGGTAGAGTCGAGTGAGTTAATTAACACAAATCTTCAGATCCAGCTGCGTTACCGCTCTTTATCGTTTTTGAATATTTTGCGAATCTTAATTGCATGTTATATAAGAATAAGAATAATTCTGCTCTGAGAGGTCTTTTAGTTTCTATTGAGAACCTACCATCTTGTTTTCAACTTCGACCTTTAACAAAAACTTTTTCACTGTTCCCATATTGCGAATCTTGGTCTAATGAGTGCGCTACATATTCTTTTTGGAAATCGTTTTTTTATTTTTTCCAGGGATAGTGAGATTTCGGTCTTACTTACGAAGGCCTTTATTTGAAGCAATATGCAGGCAAATTCTAGCACTGATGGATGCAAATTGTGCTATCAGAGCATGCCCAGCCACGGAATTGTATGAATGCCTCTGGATAGCATTTCGAAGTGACACGGAGATCATTGTTTTTGTGACTAAGGAATATTAAAGCTGATCAAGATTAAATTTGTTGCTGCCCGCCGATCAAATCGCAATTTAAGAAAAAAATTGATGCGACCTACAGACTCGGACTTCCTCATACAATCTTAATAATAGAGGTGCGCCTGTACTAACCTGCTTGTAAATTCCGCGTAGCTCGAAACAAAGAGTCTCCCATACTGGATATTGTGATGAGAGCTTGAAGATCTTATTATAGTCAGGATTGATTTTCCTATATTTGAAAGAACAAGAAATCACGATTTTCGCATCTCTTTTTTTGGTTGCTGCCTGTGACATAGCCTCATTACAGAAAATTTAAATGAAACCAGAAAATAAATTATTGTCTAATAAAAACTCCATTGCATGTTCTATCTTTACGAGAAACTCAAACTAAACAATAACCAATTCACAATAAGACTTGAATTTTTTGTTATGAAAATCCAGAATTTGGTACAAAATGAACTTTGCTAAGTGCACTGAGTTTGTCTCCAATAAATTAATGTTGCCAAATTATGATAATAAATCAACAGGTTTACTCCCTTGCATCCAGTATCAGAAGAATTGAGTCCATTTCCATGGAATTTGAGCCCTTTTCTTTGTGCACTTTTTCGATAACCAACAAATAATGATGACAAATATTTCATCCTTTTTACAGACCTACTTGGGAAAAAAAGAAGTTGATGAGATTGACACCAAGAGATCTGAATACACACTAGATTATGTCGTAATATTCTACTGCTC
>ENA-UOTX01000410-UOTX01000410.1-compost-metagenome-genome-assembly--contig:-NODE-410-length-46989-cov-9.046129_pt1 | contig 46989 bp, 31 predicted proteins | sample MGYA00238143_ERZ746982 | MGnify/ENA primary metagenome ERZ746982 (study PRJEB28758, sample SAMN06268862) | compost metagenome | isolation source: single cell | place: USA: California, Emeryville, Joint... | reverse complement strand
TTTCATTTAATTTACTTATTTTTGCATTCGAGAACTCTAATTCTTTGGTCTCGTTATATTAAGACTGTGCATTTAAACTAGTGAGTCTTACTCATAAGAATTTCAGTATTGGTATGAATATATCTAATCTAGCATCCCAATGCGAAAGCGAAACCCAGCTCTTTGGGAGGAGGAGGGGCAAAACGGAATGTTCACGGCAGGGAGTTTTTCAGTTTTCGTGTGAGGAATGAATCTGCTACACACTATGAATTTACAATCGTCCCATTTTACAGACTATGGAAGATATTAGACATTTCGTAGATCTTGTGATGATTAAAATTCTGTGTGCTGCCTCCGAATGCAATTCCAATAACTTGTCATGCTTCTCAAAATTAATGCTGTTAAAATATTTCCTTGGTATCTAATATGAACCTATGAATATAATTCACACTAATGTACTTATGATTTTCATCGAAGTATATTGATATAATCATAGTTTTTTAAAAAATAATTGTTTGCATTAATAATGCAAAATATCTCGCATCGAAATAAAGTATCAGATCTTACAAAAAGGCTAATTTATTTAAATTTAATATATGCTGATATCTATTCGATTTTAACATTTGTTTAATACAGGAATGAGGTTAAGAGCCATGGCAAACTGGGTTGATGTTTGCCAGAGCCACGGAAATCTTGTGACTGTTGGTGGAAGGGAGAGGAAAATCCACGTATTTGATAAAAGAGTTTGAAGACTATTAAAGTTTTTAATGTAAGACACGAGGGTAATATTTTTTATTTGTTTAATTAATTTGTTGCTGATATCAAATTATTCCTTATAGATTGGATCAACCGTGTAAAATGGAGTCCAAGCGGTGATAAGATTGCGAGCATTGCATCGACTTTATAAATGATGGCCTTCAAGACTGGAAAAGTGGTCCACGATAGTATTTATGAAATTTTAAGATCTGTGATTATCATTTTATTATCAGTTGAAGCAGGTTCCGTCTGCTTCATCTGGAACTGATGAATTCTGAAGAGCACTGAGAAAGAAAGAGAGATCAACTATTCTAAAATCTCATGTTGAAAATATGAAGCGATGATTTAGATTAGTCAATCCTGATATTATGTTTTATCTACATACATAATTCTGATTATTTTTCTCTTGTTCTTATGGAAATAAGCATCAATGACTCAGAGTTGTCAAACTAGAAACAAATTTGACAACAATTGAATTTCTGATATAGTGTAAGAGCGAGAATCTTTAAACTTTGAGTCATAAGAAATTCCAAGATTCACATATAAAGTGCGAAATTCCATGGATTTTCAATCGAAATCATTATGGCCTGAGAATAACTTTTCATTGCAGCCAAATGGACAACTTCATTTAAATTCTCATTCTAGCATGAATCATTTATCCAGTGTACACCTTCCTTTATGCCTGCCCTTTCGAAAACTTTGAGAGCCTCTTCTCTGTTAGATACAGTAGTCAAGCAAGATCCCATTGGATCTATTGTTCCTCCCTGAGAGGCTTCAGCATAAAATTTATCCAGCTATCTAGCTGTTTCTCAGATTATCTCCTAATACTTCCTTAAATGGAAAAAATGTTTTCAGTCTTGTAAGGAAATGCTATAGACTCACAAATTCGTGCCTCTATTCATAGCGTAGGTTTGAGAGAGTAATAAGCAAGATTCTTGCAAAAAACAAAGGAATTGATTGAAACTCTCTGAAATGCAGGAAAAAACACAATATTTTCCTTTTTAACTCAATTATGGACAATCTTATCATATCGAAGGGTTTCCATGGAAGATTTTGAAGTGGATGTTCACCTAGAATTCACAGAACACTTGAAAACCAGATATTATAACTCAAAATATTGCAAATAGATCAAGCAAAGTTCTTTAGACCCTTCGAAGATATATTCATGGTCTATTTCTCTTTAGAATCTTGAAACGAAATAGATTGTTCTCTTGATTTGATTAAGATAACGGTTTGAATTCAATTCGAATTTACGAACGTATTCTATTAATCCCGATCGGCTATGGATCTAATACATAAAATTTTTTATCATTGCATCACCCAAATAAAGCATTTAAACTCACAAATACATGAAAAACGTCATTCCTCTAGTCGAAGAGCCAGACCCATCCGAAACAAACAGGGAGGCTCAGGTGCCTACCCTCGAGCTCGAAACCATTCCTTCAGTTCCACTAGAAAAAACTAAACCAACCGAAGAGAAATTCCATCAAGCCTTATCTTCACTTCTTAAGTCCACAGGGGCTACTTATATTCAAGCGCTTACAAACTTTACTTCGTTCACGTCTCTGATCTACTTTGTTTCTCTCAAGCATGACACCAAAATGATCGGGTACTTCGGGCTTGGCACAACAATACAGTTCGTTTTCGTTGTGTCGTTTATCATCGCACTTAACCAAGGTCTCTCGACTGTCGGATCGCAGGCATTTGGAGCAGGGAACTACAAACTCCTTGGTCTTTATTACAAACGAGCCATTGTAATTTTAATGCTGGTTGTGATTCCAATGGCCATATTATTAATGAACTCTTCAAAGTTCTTCCTCTTAATTGGAGTTGAGAAAGAATTGGCCGCTGGTCTACAAGACGTTCTCGTACATCTTTTGCCGAGTTCTGTCGCAGTGGGCCTATTCGATGCTGGGAAGAACTATCTCGTTGCGCAGAAAATCTTCGGGCCTCAGAGCATGATCCAAATGATCAGCATTGGAATTGATTTACTTATCCAGTACACCTTCATTGTCCGTTTCGACCTCGGATTCCTCGGTATCGGTCTAGCCAGGTTTATGGATGAAGCCGGAAAGTTCATTATGCTTTGCATTTATGTCAAATTCTCGAAACAATGCCAAGAAACGACGGTTCCCTGGAGCCGAGAGTGCTTCAAAGGCCTTTGGAAGCAATTCATGGACCAACTCTCAGCAGGAGGCCTTATGATCCTCGATATCTTTGGAAGTCAGCTCGTGCTGATGCAAGTCGCCTATTTGAACGAATATCAGCAAGCCGCAAACATCATCGGCACCAGAGTAGTTAATTTCTGTCTCCTTTTCACTTGGAGTCTCCAAACAGCGCTTTCAGCTTTCGTTGGAAACAGCATTGGAGAAGCAAACGAGAAAAAAATGCTGAGATACACAAAAGCTGGGCTGCTCGTCGACGGCATTCTTGTCCTGATGACTTGGGTGTTCGTAGGCACCCAAGGCGGGCGAATCGCCAGGATCTTTTCAAACGACCAAGATGTCATTCACTACGTTGAAGGCCTTATCGGTTTGTACATGCTGATCAGTCCCGTTGACAATCTTCAGTGTATCCTGGGAGGAGTGCTTCGAAGCGCAGGCAAAGGAAAATCGGTGTCGAGACTCTTCATGATAACGTACTACCCAGTCTCGATCCCGGTGTCGTTCCTGCTGGCTCATTACTTGCATTACGAAATTTATGGGCTTTACATGACGATATTTATCGTGAAAGGAGTGAATGCTGTGATGATGGTGGTGATGTTCAAAAAGCTGAATATTCAGGAGCAAATCGCGAAGGTCCTTGAAAACGTGAAAGAAGATGAGAAAAGCATGCATGAACCGAAGCCTTCTGATATGGAGTTAGCGCTTGAAGAGACGGAGACCAATGCGACACCTGGTAGTAAGAAGCATTTGAAAGAGGATGAGGAGAAAGCTGTAGAAAGCTTCGGGGACATCGTGCAAGCCTCAGAGGCTTAATCTATTTATTATCTTATTTCAGATCTTATTGTGTCTATAAATCTCACAGCTCACAGGTATTTATCCGCTTATAGTTTAAAATTCGTGTCGCTCTTTGAATTTCTGTAATGGATCTGAGTTAGATAGGATCTATCTATCCATATGGAATATATTTGTGAAATGAAAGTCGATTAATTATTGTTGTGGACAATTACATTTTATCTTATCAACATTCTCAACATCTTTGCGCGCGCTCCTGAAAAGAAATTGAGGAATTTATAAGCAGGTTGATGCTTAGTTTGAGATCGAGTTTTTTATTTTGTACCTTTCGATACAGATTATTTGCTATATAAAACTTTTTATATAGAATATTATTTTTCACAATATTTAACCTTATATTCTTCGTGAAAACAAAAATTTCATAACTAAATCAAGCTATCTCCTTGAAGGATGGCCCCATGGTTTGCTAGGCAGTCCCCACAGTTAAAAACGAAGTTCCCAATAAATTGTTTTTCATTGTATTCTCGAATGGCCTTTGTTAAAAGAATAAGATTCTATGAATAAATTTACAATTACCTCGGCAAATTTTTCTGTAATTGCACCGGATTCATCTCACCCTCGTAAGGGACCCTTCCATCGGAGGATTTCTCTAAAAGGGCCAACATCATCTCTTTCAGCTGCCCGAAATCCTCTCTCATCGCAAACAACTGCTGTTCGATGCTTTTCTGTTTTTCTTCCATTTGCTTCTGAATCCCAAACTTTTTTCGATTTTCTTCTGAACGCAAGCCAATTCAACTTCCATTTTCGTATCCAATTCATTATTTTCGTCAATATTCTCTTCTATCACGAAAAGATACTGCGGGGCGGCTTTGTCCATTCTTTTCAATCTTTTTGCGCAGAAGACACGTCTGAGCATCCTCTGAACGGAAAAGACCTCCATAATTAACAGGCATTTCTCTTTACTTTCGAATAGGACGCGCTTTGACTGCACACGACCGAATGTATCTGACATCATAGCGATTATCATATTCAGCATGATAACAGACAACAATACGGTGATCACAATGAAAAAGAAAATTTCACCGGCCTCATACGAGGAGGTATCGAACTCACCGTACATGACTTCATAAGTACGTAGTAGCTGCTGTCCGTAGGTCAACCCGTTATCCATTGAAAATTGATTAAATATCAGCGAGAAGCCTACGATGATGAAAATCACAATGAGAAAGAAGCTTCGCAGGTCATTTATGATCTCCATGAGCATTCGCACGATTCGTCCTAAGAGAACAAACAGATCAGTTCACGAAAAATCAAAGGAGAGGTCGGTTTACTTGTAGAATCGAAGAGCCGGAAGCAGGATATCCATTTGAGGTACCCGTGTAGCAGTGAAAAAGCAACGAGCCACGATCTGACCTCGTCACTGGTGTCGCACCAAATCAGAATGTAAGTGATCGGTCGAAGCGTGAAAGTGAGAAGATCATTCAAATTCCACAGGTCTTGGAAGTACACGGCCTTACCAGTGACTATTTGATGGATCTCATAGATGATAAAGTAGACCATGATAGCAAAATCAATGATTTCTAATGCAAGGTATCGCTCGCCCAACGCAGCGTACACCGAAAAAATCAAAATCGAGATCGTATAAAATCCTGTGTAGAGCCAAATGTATTTCTTTGAGGCGTCCCAGCAGTAGCCAATAAGCCACTTTATCGCCTTTGTGTTAAAAAGCTCTTCGGAGTCCAAAATCGTCAGGAGCTTTATCAAACGCAGCAGCTGTAGTGAGAAAGGGTTAAAATTCAATGGGATTCTCAAATAGGATATATGGATATTAGAGGTGCCGTCTTCATCTAATTTAGAGAGCACATCCTTTAAATTTTCTTTCGTAGGCTGCGGAGTGCCAGAAAGCTTGATGCAGAGTTTCGAATTGTTTTTAATCCGTCCGTATGAAGGGATTAAGGACGCAACCTTGGGATGGGCCGGCACAACGCATTTTTGTAAGAAACTTGCCGCATTAGAGTTATTCATCTTGAGAATCTTAAAGAAGATGTCAGAGAAACGTAGAAGAAGCTCGTCGCTGCTCTGGCTCTGTGTAAATAGCGACTCAGACTCAGAGAGTAAGGAATCTATCCTTGGAAAGTCCTTGAGAGCGGAGTTTAACAAGTAATGTAAAGGGGTTTGTCCGTTGAAGTCAACAGTAAATTTTATCTTGCTTTCAATGCACTGGGAAATATACGCTGGGCTATTTGCTTCAATGGAAGAAGCAATGTGGAAGTTATTGATGCCATAAGGGACAATCGCGAGGTCTGGGTACGCTTTGATCAGCTCGCAGGCCCGCGCGACCTCCTTCTTTAAGATAAAATCGGTAATAAGCTTCGCCACCATTTTATTCATGAATAAGCGGCCTTCGCGAGCGTCACTAAAATTCGTCGCTTTTCAAAGGAAATTCGCATTAGTTCACTTGATAAAGAAGAGGCTCTTACTGGAAACCGTGACTTCTGTTATGTTAACAAAATTCTTTGTCAAATGAACGGTTTTGTCTTTAGACCCAGTGATGATGTCACGCTCATCCTCAGTCAGCTTCAGACAAACAATCGAATCTTATAAGCAATATTCCAATCAAATGAGGAATACGATAATGAATGATACCTCTATGGACGTGAGTGTAGCGATGAATAAACACCTTGTCTATAATATTGAAAATACCAATGGATTTGTCTGTTGACGCCGAAAACGCGTACCTTCCGCAGGAGCTAGTAGTTAATGCGAGTATCCAATCTAGAAAAATTAAATGATTTGGATACTCTACGAACAATACCTTGATGCGCATCCATGAATTTATGATAGAGCGTCTTGCTTTCGACATTGATAACTGCGATAGATTTATCGGTGCCTGCAGACAGCAGATATTTATCGTTTGCTGTTATCGCGAGCACGAGCTTTGATTCTGTTTTTATTAAGTTTCAAAAGCATAATTGTTGAGATTACCGGCTTGGAACCCATCGAAAATTCCGATTTCTTCTCTGTCTTCGAAATCCCAGACGCGCAGAGCCCCTTTAATTCCGCAGACTGCAAACCATGTTCCAGTATTCGCGAACGCTGCTGCAGTAATTTGTTCTACAATTACGTGAAGTTAGATTTCATGCTTGTGAGATAAGGAAGAAAATATACCATTTAATGGAGAGAAAGTATGGATCACTACTCTCTCCTTCGCATTAATTATTGAAACTTTGCCATCTAATGAAGCTGTCATAATCAAACTCTCCTCATTTGTTGTCTCTATTGAGTTGATCCGCTCTAAAATTTCAGAAATATCAGTTTAAAGCCCACTATTAATCATACTTTCATGGACGGAAGAAATCATGAATTCCAAACAGAAATTATCTACATTCCAGCTGCTCACGCTTCCATCCTCTCCGCCAGAGTAGAGTACAGATGAGTCTCTAGCAAAACATAATGCACTGGTTCCGCCTTAATATAACCTTTTAGGAGATATCAATAATAGATCTTTTACCACTATGAGCTTCAGTAAACTGATGGACGCGAGTTCTATCCTTCGCATACAGAGTTATAGTACGATCCTTCGATCCAACAGCGATCAGGTTCTTCTTCGTTGGAGTCACAGCAACACAGTTCACCCATCCTAGTGCTATCAGATACTTGAGCTTATCTATCGAAATTACTCTGGTATTGGTCCAGTTTATAAGAAAGCGATTCCTCTGGACCGAAGTCAATGACGAGGATAATCCCGTCTGAGCCGCCTGTGACAATCCGTTGAAAGTTTTTCGATACGGCTATTGCAGCTATCCAGCCTGATTGATATTAATATTATCAGACTCTTTGCACTCTTAGGCTTTGCACTTACCTTCATGGATCTTCTCAAATGTTTGAATATGCTGGAGCTTCTCGTTGTCATAAATGCATAAATTTCCTCCATGACCTCCTGCCAGTGTATATTTTTCGTCATGAGTGACCATAAGGCACTCCGCAATCACTATCAAAGACGTTAAGAAGCGAACCTTACAACTACCTCACCTGAGAAGGTGTGATCGAATCTCTTTATAACCTGTTTCTTAGCGATATCCGTAAAAGTAATGGTCTTATCAACGCTGCAAGAAATTAAAATTTTGTCGCTTTTGATGAGTTTTATTGCGAGAATTGTATCTGGTTGTTATTATTATTAGTTTATCATTCTTAAGGCGGCAGCTTACTGGTATGAATAAAGTCCAAGCTGTCAGTCTTCTTCAGCTCAAGTAAATCAAATACTCCGACGGTCTTGTCCGCTGATGCTGAGTACACAAATCTTTCACTTTTCGTCAAAATTACCTCTTTAATGGCATCTACGATCAATTATTTTTAAGTTTAAACAGGATCTCGCCACTTATGGCTTACCATCATGAACGTTTTCAAATTTGTGGAGAATCTGCTTATTTTCTCTCAATATCACATATAAATTCCCAGATTCTGTCCCAACTATTAGCTTTCCTCCGTTGCTCGTCATGGCTAAGCAGCAGCTTCCCCCTGCTATGCTAATTAGGCATATTCACGGAAATCTGCTTACCATATTCTGGGATCTGAATGGTATACTGATGCTTCAAATGCTTGACATCGAATACAGAAACAGTCATATCCTCCGCACAGGTTGCGAAATAATTGCCTTCAGCGTCAATAGCAATTCCGCATATCGGAGCTGAGTTTCCTTGAAGAGAGGATAAAGTGAAGAGAGGATAAAGTGAAGAGAGTTACCATCATGAGAGGAAGGGAATTCTTTAACGAGTTCCTGGGTCTTTGTTTTGAAGACACATATCTTTTTATCCTCTCCAACTGATATGATATATTGCTCGTCTGATGTGAGCACGATGCCTCTGATTGATGCTAAGAGGTTTTTGAGACAATGTGATGATGTGAAAGAAGATAATCTTACAGGTGTGATGATCTATGTCTTTGTAATAGTTTCCAATGAATACACTTTCTTGGAGCTTTGAGTTTAATTCTCCAATGGTAAATCCTGCGTTTCTGAAAGCAAAACTCTTTTTGATATTTGTGCTTTTGGTGAGGGAGCCACTACCGTTCATGTTTATTTGTGGAATAAAATAAAATAAGTTTATTCAATAGGTCTTTCTGGCTGATATTATCAATAATTTAATAAAGAATACACCCGGGGGTTGATTCGTTTGAATTCACATCCGAATTCTCAAAATCTCTTCAAAGTGTCAGGGTTTTTGAGAATAAATTAATTTTTGAGATTGATCAAGGACGTTCTTGTATATATTGTTGATTTTTTGTATACACTATTGTATATTAGAGAACCAATATTCCAAATACCTATTATGAAGTGATTATCAGAGAAGTTTTCCTGAACTAGCACTTAACAAACTGTTCTTCAAGGAGTTTTGGGATGAGAATGAGCAGCTCTCTTAATGGATTGGGATCCTAAATCGGAATCTGTGTGACCTTTTTTCGAATTGGTGATGGAAAGGCTCAGCTTGATAAGTTTCGCCTCATTCTTATCCTCCTCCTCTTCAATTCAAGCCTGAAGCAATCAACATTGCAGAAGAAAATGTGTCATTTGCTCGTGAGAAATTTTATTTATTTGGGAACAGAAATTATCAGTTACAGTAAGTTCTGTATCCAGTAGAGTCAACAATTCAGAACTCGAACATAAAACTTCAGATAGAGAGTTACTTTCGTTAGCTAATAGCAGAATGGCCATATTTGCGAGTGGCAAGTCGATCTCATTTTGCAGCTGACACGGTATGACTCCAAGTCTGTCATTCCAAAGGCACATGGTTCCAGTGACAAAACTTTTTTTTACTCCATCAAGCTTCCAACTCCATTAAATGTCAGAAAAAATCCCAAAAAGCACCTTTCACTTTTTTAATTGATTCGAATCTAATTCATTCCATGATGGATGTCTGCAATCAAAGCTATCCTTAATCGTATTTGCGTTAGGAATGTTGCTCTTTATTTTCTCTCAAAAGTGGGTTAGCTGAAAAACTCGTGGTCCAGTGATGCAAGTTATTCCACTGAGTTCAAGTAAAGTAGTTTCAGTGAGCAGAACTGAGCTTGCAAATGAGCCACCTTGTTGTGGAGTTTGAGTGGGGTCAAGAAAACGCGGCGGATTTGAGGAAAATCTCTTTTCTGCGAAAAATTGAGATGAGAGGCTTTTATTTCACGACTTTTTGGGAAAACTTCCAAGTAGCTTGTTGAATTAATTAAATCATAGTTAAAACATAGTACTGTTTTTAATTTGAGTTTCCAGTTTTTTCAAATCTAACAACCAGCAAACTCTAATTCAAAATAAACGGCTCATTACCTAGCTCGATATAAGTAGGCTTCGAACCTAAGAATCACAAATTAAAACCCAAAGAGCAAAGCATCACATATCAGTTTGTCAGGCAACATGCAAATGAAAATCCTCATTCTCACCTTTCTTGTTTCAGTACTCACAAGTAAGTTCAAAATTGCTTGGAAAGTTGTTGACTTCGGTTTTCTTTTTCCCAGGTGTAAAAGCCAACTCTAACCAGTGTCCGGTGCCTCAATACGCTTACAGGAGCATCTGTGTTGATCGCTGTCCTGCTGGGTATCTTGCTGACGACACCACCAGGACCTGTGTGAAAGTGAAAAAGTTAATGCAGTAATGCAATTAAGATCAATAGCGCTTATGAAGAGGAATCAAAGATACAAGGGCATGAAATAAAATAAATCAACTTTTTATTTTCTCATTCGATGTATTATAGTAAGTAGTACTTCATCTCAATGAGATCAATTAATTCATTCTTATTACCTCTCGAAAGATACATTTCTTTTTGAATGTGAAATGTCATCCTTTCTTGTTTTGCCTCTTTTTGATATCAGGATCAAAAAAATCAAAGACGCTTCTTTGGTCAATTCTTCGGCTAAGTTAAAGGGCTTTCTAAGCGGCATGGGGATATTTTGTTTATTATTTGATAAAACAAAGACTTCAGTCAAAGTCCGACCTCTCTTTTCGCTTTGAAATAAAGTATAATGCGCTATAATCGACCCCAAGGTAACTTAGAAGCTATTACTTTTAAAAGAGATATGCATGTTATTTGTTGCAATCTCTTCATGCGGATATTTTGAGATTTAAAAATTTTGATCGCTGAAGCTTCAGAATTTTTTTTTCTTCAGTTAGCATACCTGCTGGACCACACTTAGAAAATGATTAATTGTAAGAGCTTCTTTCGGTTGACGTTTCCTTTGCAGAAAAGGATCTCTTAGCACTCTTTAAGACAACATAATTAGGAAAGGCAATGCCTGAAAATTTAAAAACCTAAGCTTCATTCAGAAAATTAGACCTAAAATCTTTACTGACAGCATCTTTGTGCTGAGTTAAATTATTAGATTATCAAGTATCAAAATTTCGAATAAAATTTCTCGATTTTTTCATTTTTGAATCATTAAATTAGACTCTATAAACCTACTTGTAGGCAGACATTTACAGTCAAATTAAATTACGAATTCAGTAGAGGCAACAAAAATCAAATTCGAACAGAAACGACAATCTCCAACCCCTTTAGACTAATCTATACACCCATTAGCACATCTACCTCGTTTATTAGCTCCAATAGACTTTCTTTAATTTTTTTTTGGAAGAGCATCACCATTGCTTGCTTCATTTAAGAAATATAAAAAAATTGCATATATGCCACTAAGGCGACCCTTCATAGAGAACAGCTAACGTTTATAACCGCAACTAATTTCATGACATTGCAAAAAAAAAAATTGGTTGTCTCCTACCTTAAATTGATTCAAAATTCGTATTCTTCGCTCTGGAAACCTGCAGACTGAGCTGCTCTCAATAGAAAAATGTGAGGAGGGTTCATTGCTCAATTATCTCGAAAAATAGCTAAGCTGGAAAGCTAGTAATTCAGAGTTGCAACCAAGTGCACTCGAAGATGGGTTCACTGGCAGTAGAGCAGAGTCAGAGAATCATAGCCGTTGCAGAGGTTAATTCAGACTCAGTATCTCCACCGAAAAGCTCTATTCTGCTGACATTTTGTGTAGCAAATCGATTATTTCTAGAATATATCTTTTTAATAAGCAATTCGCCTGCAAATTAATTAAACCAATATTACTGAAAACGACCGATCAGTTTTCACAACAGGGGTCCAGTTTTCAAATCCAAAAAATCAGCAATACACACGAATTTCGAATTAAACGGCTCATAGTTTGCCTTTCTATATAAGTAGCGCCCGGAGTTTTGAAATCAACAAATTGAATCGAAACAAGAAAAACAGCTGAAAAGAGCTTTTCCATTCAAAATGGCATCCAAATTCCTCGTTTTCGTCTTCCTTGGCTTAGCTTTAACATGTAAGCCCAGCACTCCTTTCATCATATTAACACTTTATTTTCATAGGCGCTCAGGCACAAGACACAAATGCCACAAATGCCACCATTAATCCCAATGCCAATGCTATGCAACAGCTCACATCGACTCGAACTGGCAATGCTAACATGTGTCCAAACCTTCAATACGCTTTCAGAGGAATCTGCGTTGATCTCTGCCCTGCTGGATACACTGCTGATAACGAGACTAGAACTTGCATGAAATCAGCTGCCCTCAACTGCACCAACGGCACATACATTCACGAAGGAACCTGCGTTGCTACCTGCCCAGAAGGTTTCGTTGCTAACAACGCTACCCAATCTTGCTTGAGAAACGCAACGGATCTCCTCATTGGTATGCCAGTCGAAGAGGTGAAGACGGCCAATGCCACTGAAAACAAAAACGTGACCGAAGCCCAGACTGCTGCTGCAAATGTCACTGATGTTAAAGCCCAAAGCGAGGAATCGAAGAAGAACCTTAGATTTAGAATGTAAATACACTAAAAAGATTTAGATTTGTGTTTTATAATTCAAGGCTTGAAAATCTATAATTCATATTAATAAGATTGATTAAGTCATTCTTTTCAAGCTACCCAACAATTTCTGTTTCTCTATTTAGCCTTTTGACATCAATATGGAGCGTTTTATCTCTTAAACGATTGGAAAAGGCAACGGCGAGCAAATTGAACTTTGCATGGCTCTTGGTTGAAGGAAAAAATTGTCTAGAAATATGATTTTACAGGTACAAACATCAGGTTTTCTTTGGATTGAAAGTCATGAGGATAGTTGACAATAAGGGAAATTGCTAATAGAGAGATCTAAATATAAAAATTTTACTAGTATGCAAGGATTCTGGGACTGGGACTGAGACAGAGGCATTCCTGTTTATAAATAGAGCATGAAAGCTCTAATATCTAGAGGAGATAGCTCAATATTATTAAAATCTAACAAAATTTCAGGCAAAATTAATGCTTATAAAAATTACCATCGAAGTCTTCCAGTTTCTTAAAACTTTGATTTTTCTCCCAGCGGAGTCTCTCGTTCTGAGCTTCAGCGAAAGGCCGATGACCTGAGATGGTTGTTTCTACAATTCTGGAAAACATAGAGGGGACGATCTCTCTTTTGGCGAGAATACTCAGAACGTCAAACAGTCCAATTTTCAAAGGAATCTCTGGATTGATATTATGGAACCTCACCATTAACGCTCCTCCTTTTTGTGGTCGTACATTCACTTTCAGATTTAGAGGCAGCATGGCTACATCTTCCCTATAATTTGTCTCATCAGAGGGCTGAGCTTAAGGTCAATAAATTACTTCTTCTTTTGCTTCGCAGGGTAAAATGATGAAAATGCAGGTATTTTCCCATAGAAAATCAACGGCTTGTTATCTATCATATACTGTCTTCGCCTCTGGGCGTTCTCGTCTAATATGATCTCAGCAATCTCATTAAATAAGCCATTTATTACCTTTAGATAAAATCAAATAGTGGGTGAGGTCGACCTCTCTCACTGCTCCAGTGGCCGGATCCACATCTTTCAACACCTCTTCCAAATTTAGCTTATCATCAGTTGTACACACCCTATGTATCATCAACTCGACCTGTCCAATACGCCGGCTTGTCCCTCCTTGCGATCTGTCATTCATGAGCGTAATTCTCTTATTCCCTGTCTTTTTATCCTCGATTCCTATCGCGGAAGTGACCGGGTAGTAATTATACTGGATTTCATCGCTTCCCCAGCTGCTTAGCTGATACCCCTCTTTATACCCATAGAAGCGCTCCACTGTAAACAAGCCATTCGCATCCGTGAAAAACGCGTGTGTTTGAAGCGTTTTGTCAAAAAAGAGAATTTTGCTGGCAGAATCGACCACCACAGCCTGATTATTAATTCCTGTTGTGTCAACACTGAGGATAATTTCTTTGCCCTTGTTATCGTCCATTGGTATCGGATAGAGATGCGTTTGAATCTCGATTCCGTGATATAGATCATCATGGTATATCACAATGCGAGTCTCGACCAAGTCTCTAATCACCTGAATAATCGTAAGGAAATCCCCTTCGAAAACCTTCGCTTTCGTAAATTTCCCATACAGCTTCGGGTCTTGCTCCTCGGGGTTGAACAGATACGCTCCGGACCCACTTTTCTTCTCCGTAGACTCTTTTCCCGTGTAATACATGTATTCGAGGGTGATATTTTCAGAGAGACAGCTCTTTTTCTTGGCAAGACTATGGCTGCAGACTTCCATCTCGAAATGCTTGTAGCTATGGAAGAATAGTCTCGCCTTTTCTCCGAAACGAAACTCCCTTGCGTGTAGCTCTCCTTCTGAGGGTTCGACCTCATCGCTGACTTGAGTTGGCAGTATAACAAATCCTTTCAGCTCAAAAGCGTTGAAATGATCGCGGAAGTACAGCGTGCAATCGGCACCTTTGGTCTCATTTAAGCAGAAGACATCAGATTCAACAAATTGATCAGACTCATTGATAACTAATAGAGCGGTTGTTTAACAATCACAGACAAAATATTAATTTACCCACAATCTGAGGATGTGAGACGCTGACTTTGATATACAAGTCTCTCGCATTCCCTGGATTGAATACGGTCAAAAAGGTTGACCCTTCTTTCTGTATCTTCGAGTGCTTTGCAAAACAATTCTCTTTCGCGTTGTCTAAGCCACAACTCACGAACTCCAGCATCCCACTAGGGGTAACCCCTTGTTGATACATGTAATTCTTGACCCTTTTGCTTATCGCCTAAACGAAATGTCATTATTCCTAACGCTCAAAATCCTCAAATACCTCATTAAGATGGCTGTGAGCTTCAAACATTTTCCCATAGTAATCCGCCTCGTCTACATAAGCTTTCGCTGTACCTGTAATTGCATCATGATGAGTAAGCACTCCTAAAGCCTCATCAAAGTCCCATAGTTTATTCCAAGCTTCCTCTGTGTTATTCTTGTTTAATTTGAAATTCGTAAGGTCTTTTAGCAGAATTTTCGAATATAGCGTTTTCGCAGCAAGAAGATAGCGAATCCCATCAAAAGCTAGACCTTTTAGTACAGGCTTTGAAGTATAAAATCCCGTCCAAGGCTGGTCTGAGCTCGAAATCAATGGGAAGAAATCATCGGTAAAGTGCTCCAGCTCCTTGCTTTTAGCGCTTATTTCTCCGTTTAAAGCTTTGAAAAATTCTCCATATGTGCTAAACTGCGCTTTGAAGGAGTCTTTCATTTTATTTATTTGCTTAATTATCCTCTCCAGCCTTATAAACGTTATCGTAATTCCGTTGGAAAACGAGAAATCACCACCAATATGATGTTCAACGTGCTTTGAGGTATAATATTTGCTTCGTTTCTCATTCCAGTATTTGTAATTGTCATATTGGGTATCAGTCAGCCCATTATCGCAACTACCATGATAACATGTTTGCCATGATTTAAAATTGGGGTCGTCCCAATAATTATAGTCGGTTAATTGCGTGTATAGCTTCTCTTCAAACATTTCATCGGGCTGCCAGATAAAACCCATTTGTTTGTTCGATTGGCGCTTTCCTCGAGCGTTTTCATGGACGCGCTCGAGAATTTGCGCGTCATATCCCATTTTTGCTAGAATCCAAGCGTGAGTTTTCGAATGGCCAAATTGATCGAGAGCCCATCCGATCTTGGGGTAATAGTTAAATTTTTCCTTCAGCCATTGCTGTCCAAGAGCATATTGATCGATGATGTGCTCGTAATGAGGACAGGCAGTGTCGCTCATAGCGATTCCGCCGTTTAAAAATTCAATTTGGCCCTTTTCGACGAGTTTAGCGAACTGAGATTGCTGTTCCGTAGATAAGTGCTCCCACCAGCGGATAAGGAAACCAACTTGCTCGATTGTAAATTTATAGTCTGGACTTTCTGGGAGGCTTTGTAATGCGCTATCATAGATGCATTTAACGCAGCCGAATTCAGTTCTCCCGATGAAATATTCTTCGATGGTGTGTTTCCAGCCCAGATCGGTATGTGAATGTGGAATTATATGGACAGTGATAGCTGATTCGTCTTCAGCAAGGGAGCATCGGAGGGATACTAAGCAAAAGAAAAGTAGAAATGTCCATTTTATGATGTTTGAAAGTGAGTAGGAAGAAATGAAATATCTTATCATTTTATTGAAGTTTTAAAAATCTATTTGAAATCCGAAGAGCCCTGCATGCGCTATTCCACTGGTAAGGGTAGCATAAAGAGATAAAGAAAGATAGCACACAGGAGTTCATGTATAAAAGGCAGAATATGAGTAAGTTCTCTCAAAAACATGACTAATGCACGAATAGAAGAATCGATAAAAATTGAGAATGTACTGCTCTTATAAAGACTCGGAAATATAGATTTTCCGAAATGAGAAAGAATCTACATGACTACATTCGGCTGGCTAATTAGAAAATTGAATCGGAGATTGGAATCCAAGTTCGAATAGAAGATTTGTCCAACATAAATGACTTAGGAATTCTCTGAATGTGATTTTAATGAACAAAACCTTCGATTTTTCGGTGTTGAAGCGAAAAGAGATTCTACTTCGATTTAGGCTGAATGTCGAGTAATAAAATTTCGATCAAGTAAAAAGTTATTTCGTTTTAATTTGCCTGCTTGAGCGATTTAATTAGATAGTTCTGATACTGCAATTAAGAGGGCAATCTAAAAAGTAAATTAATTGATTCAGTATTTAGCTTCTTGTCAATACTTCTCAAAAACAAAACACCACGGAATCCATTTTAATGATAAACTAGCTGTTTCTGGGCTCAATCCACCCAATTCTTCGTTAAAAGAACTTTTTGACCACGTATCTATGATATTTCTCTCATCAATGAGGCCCATCCAGAGATAATAGAAGAAAAGGAAGCAACCAACGATGAGTGACCCTTGAACCACGCTCGATTTAGATGAAATGGTGGCCTCGAGCCCTCAATCTAATGAAAAAAATCACAAGAAATGAACATCATAGAGCCCTGAATGTATCCATGCAATAGTTACTTAAATCGAAATTTGCTGAGAAATGTAAATTTGAAATAGAAGCACTTGAATTCAGAGAATGTCTGCTGGACAAATGAATCATTTATACTGCATACAAGTAACACACGTGCGAGGTCAGTTTTCAAATTAAGTAGCCATGCTCGATTCGAAAATCAGCAAATCAAAAATATATTCTAGAATTAACGGTTTTTAATGTACTCTCTTTAAACAGATCTAAACTGAAATTAATAAAGTTTATACAATCACTGGGAGCATATCTATTCTCAAAGATGCATATAAAAGTCTTTGTCATTATCTCCTTGACTTTGGCAATGCTAGGTAGGACTTAATTCTCCTAAAATTGTACTGAATATATTTAGGTCTCCCTGTCCTTGGAACAGAAGGTCGTCCGTATTACCCATCGCGGCGCATGCCTAGCAACCAATCAAGAGGCATCCCAACAAACAAGGCTCAGAATACGACGACATCAACAAAACCATCAAAATATAGAACGAAAGCCACCAAAAGCTCGACAGGGAAAAAGTCTGTGGATTCAGATGATGAAAATGAAATGACTCCAGCGAAAAGTGTTGCGAGGAATCACTTGCGAAATCAGTTTGAGAAGGCGAAAAAAACTCGCAAATTACGAGGTCCCGAGGGCAGAGTACAGAGCAAGCAATTGAAGAAGAAACCTTTGAAACTGGGAGAACCTGAAGGTACCACCGGGGTTAGTCCAGCGATTAAGAAATCCGGAAGATCAGAAAGAAGCACTGGAAATAGCCAGACAAACAAAAAATCAGACAAATCGAAGGGAGTTACTCTTATAAAACATGATCCGTCGGAGTTTAAAAAACGACAAGACAACGTTGATGATAGTAAAGATAATGAAGTGGCTAAGAAGCCGCTTAAATTGGGTGGTCCAGAAGGACGCATAAGAAGTAAGAAACCGGTGAAGAAGCCGCTCAAGTTAGGCGATCCGAAGGGCACCACTTTTGACAGAAAGATTAAGAAACCCCTTATCGAAGGAACCACTAAAGGGAAAAAACCAATCAAGCTTGATGGTCCAAAGGGCAAGGCTGATACTAAAAGCACCGGGAGCACTGCAAAAAAACCGATAAGCAATACGGCTAATACTCAGACGCGTAGCCAAAAGGATGCTTCAAACAAAGGAACAAGCCCTAACCCTCAAAACCCATTGGTTTCTCAACCACAGACACCAAAAACCTATGAACCAGGAGATTGCAAGTATAAGTTCAGAGGCATTTGCACTGATAAGTGCCCTGATGGATATATTGCAGACGACGAGGCGGGTACATGCACGCCGAATATGAATGCTAAACCGAAATGTGCGAATGGCACTTATGCATTCGGCAATGCTTGCGTGATCGCCTGCCCGTTTAGTTATGTCGCTGACGATACCACTTTTACTTGTGTTCTCAAAACTGATGATGAACCGAAACCCATTGATAATGATGATAATAATAAAGATACCTCACAAGAAAGCAAACGCATGTTTAGGGGTGCCGCAGCGAATACTAATGCTAATCAAGAGAGTCCAGCTAATGTAACGAGTCCAGCGAACGGAACAAACACTGAAGGAGACAAAGAGAAAAAAGGTCGTAGATTATGAAGCTTGGAATGAAACCTGCCGTTAATGGGCTACTTTTGTGAGTTTTTAATATTAGATTAACTTAGCGAATTATCTATATATAACATTGGATGTAATTACTTATTTATCATGATATTGCTGATTCAATTCCAGTTTGAAAAACCACTTGAAAGATTAATCATTTGTAAAGCATTTCTGGAAACATCATCAAAGGAGATTAGTTATTATTGAGGTTTGGAGGTATGGAAGCTTTGAAAGTCTGTGGAGTTGAGGCATTATTGAAGATATTTTTGTTCGAGATAATTCTTTTTTGGATAATAAATGGCATAAAATATTGACATTTGAATTCAGAAAATTATTCACAGCAAAATAATCAGAAAATAAAAGACGAGATATTGAATTAAACAATTGGGAAATAAAATTTCGTTCACGGCATACCCTATCATGACAGAAATGAAATAATTAACATATATCTTTTTTGTTTTTTTCTTATAGATCATTACAATCTAAATCTGAGTCTTCGTTTTGCGCCCTCATCTTGAGCACTCGCATCAGCCGGTTCCTTCTTGTCACTCTCGGCTTGTGATTCAGTTTTAGCGTCTGTTTGGGTCATCTTAGCATCAGCAGTGGTAGCATTTTGGTTCATATTAGCGTCCTTCTGGGTCTCATTAGCAGCAGCAGTTTCATTGTTGCTGGTAGCACTTTGAGACATGTCACCAATAAGGAGATCGGTTGCGTTTCTCAAGCAAGATTGAGTCACAGTGTTAGCAACGTACCCCTCTGGGCAAACAGTGACGCAGGCTCCGTTGAAAGCGAAGGTGTTATTGGTGCAGTTAATCGCAGCAGTCTTCATGCAAGTTCTAGTCTCGTTATCAGGAGCATATCCAATAGGACAAGTATCAACACAGATTCCTCTGAAAGCGTATTGGAGATTTGGACACATGTTGGCACTGCCATTTCTTGTAGAGGTGAACTGATGCATGGTAGCCGCATTCATCGTTTCATTGGTTTGATTTTCTGCTTGAGCATGAGCAGCGACAACCAAGCCAAGAAGAACTAAAATCAAAATGTTGGCTTTCATGTTTGGATTTCTCTTCGTTTGCTTGTTTTTTGGTTCTTTCTGTTTTGTGTTTATAAGTCTATTCGCAAATCCGAGCCTTTTTATATCCGCGCTGCTGCTGGGCCGTTAGTCCTGAATTCTGTCTCTTATGCTGGATAATGCGTTCGATTATATCGATTCCACTGGTACGCATTGCTTCCAGTAGAATAGATTCAGCTAATTTGGCAACTCAGGTTATTACTTTTAATTATCCGGTAAAATCGAATTTTGATTATCTGAAATTCGAGACTACTGGCTGAATTGATAAAAGATTTAAAAGGTTAAAATAGCTCTGCTAACGGATAAGAATAAGGAATGGAACACTAAAAGCAGTGTATTTCCGCTGTAAGGACTGTAGAAGAATATGAGAAAAAGTCGTCGACGATCTCGAAACTAGGTGATAAGTTTATTATTTATCAATATTAGAGCTACGTTAAGTATTTTGCATTCGGACTGTCATTCGCGACTCACCAAACAGGGAATCATTAGTTTCGACTATATAAAATGGGTAGACCCAGTCATGTACATCTATCGGTGCATGAATATAGAGTATTTTAATGGATATTGCTTTTAGAAGCGCGTTTATTCCAAAAGGAACTTATTTTTGATCTTAACCTTGATAAAATTATTTTGGACTTGGAGTTACTCGAATTAATATGTTGAAGTAAGCCTTTTTCTATTCACCAGACTTTTTTTTAGGGGATGCTCATTCATCTTGCAGCAATTAAGCATCATCTAATGAATCTGCCCTATTCATCACCTTGAGGTTTCAAAAGAGATTGAATGAGGTACATGTTCTCTGGAAAAACATGGAGAAAAAAAATTTTTAAAAACAGCAGAAAAAATCATCTCACTTGGCTCAAGGGAATAAGACAGTCTCTCGTTCTGAGTAAAAAGTGGAAGATGAGCCAATATGATATTACATACTGAATATCAGAATATTTACACTTTGGTGATTTGTGCGAAAAATTTATTTGAAAGTCTCACAGCCGAATATTATCCCTGAGTCGCAAGCGACCCAGAATCAGCAAGGGGCAAGAGGGCTTAGAGTTCATTATCTAGTTAGTCCATTCTATTATCTGAGCCATTTGGTCCGGATTAAATTTTACCGAGTCCAGTTTGAAAAATTAATTTAGGTGTTTTTTTGCTAGCTAAATGAATGAAAAAGCTATCTTATTGGTGCAAATATTAAAATCTGTCCAGTTAGGTTAGGTTAGATCATCATCTTCTCCAGAAATCAACTAATTCTAAGCATAATTTGCTAGTCTCACATTTTCCATTCATATTTGTTCGGTATCGATGTTTCATTCGATCTAAATGAGCGTAAAAATTAACAGAGCTTATTTCTAATAGTTATTGACCAAAATTTGGGGGAACCTTCGAGTTGGCATAGTAATGTGTTCAGAAAAAACCATATAACCCAGAAATGTTAGATTTCAAACATAAGGCTATGAATATAGGCAAGTTCGTTCTCGGTTGCTGCGGATTCGTTCAAGGAAAAAAACTGTAAAAGTTGAAAAAAGAGAGCGAGGGATTGTGAGTTTTGCTCTGAAGATTATGAAATGTGAGGCCCAATTTATCAAGCTGAAAGTATCGGCGTTGAAAAGTTTCAGATAGCTATAAGTTTTATTTGTTGGAAGAAAACAAATATTAGAAGATCAAATCCGTTTGAATTTCGATTTGACTGTGCCAACAATATGGAGAGGTGTCTGTTATATCTTCAAGTTTTAATGAGTGAAAAAAAAGAGAGAGAGGAAATTTCCAGATATTGGCGTAGAGGTGTCTCTAAACGAAGTTATGTGCAATCTTTTTACAGCGACATCTCATCATATTCTTCCATGAAAAAATATCTGGTGTGTCGTCACAAGACGTACATTGTTGTATATAACAAAAGCTGATCATTACATCATTTCAGAAAGAAAAATGAAATACAAAGGTATGGTTGTTTCAAATTTCAATGGTACTTTGAGAAAATATACATAAGAAAAAGCAATTCATCAAGAAGATTTGAGTTGAACTAACACTAACACATCTCAATTTATGTTTGCATGATAAAGAAATTGAAACAATTAACTACGATCATGTAAAGTTGCAGAGTTGAGCGCATCTCTCAATTATTTCCTTAGAACTGAAAATTTTTTTGGTTTCAATTAGTGCCAGACCTATTTTCACTGAAAAGATAATGACTTCTGGATTTTTGCCAGGATGAGCGAATATTGGGCCAGGTAACATTTTTAAGTTTTCTAAAGACGTCTCATTCAAATTCGTCCATTCTCACCAAACTCAGGCTAAAGTCAGGTAATTTTAATTTTCCAGCAGCTTCGAAGAATTCATCCAGTAATAAAACTTCGCATAATAAACATTCGATATTTTATCGAATATAGATTGATCATAAAATTCGAGAGATTAGTTGAATTTATTAACTGGAACTAATGCAAATTCAGTGATTCATTTCATCGATTCAGCATCTGAGATAGAATTCCGAACTACCATTAGGCAATTCGCACCTATATATAAGAAGGGTCCTCAATTGCAAAAAAAAAAAACCATAAAAAGAAAGAACCAAATACGAATTAAGAGAAACTCATAGCATGCAAGCCAAAATTTTGATTATCGTTCTTCTTGGACTGGTTGTCACTGCTCATGCTCAAGCAGCAAATACAACAGAGACATCATCCGTGGCGGCTGTTATGCCTCAGTTCACTTCCACGAGAACTTGCAATGCTAACATGTGTCCAAATCTGCAATACGCCTTCAGAGGAATCTGCGTCGATCTTTGTCCGATTGGATATGTTGCTGATAACGAGACTAGAACTTGTATGAAGACAGCTGCCCTCAATTGTACCAACGGCACATACATCCACGAAGGAACCTGCGTTGCGACCTGCCCACAAGGTTTCGTTGCCGACAACACCACTCAATCTTGCTTGAGAAACGCAACCGATCTCCTCATCGGTGATATGTCTCAAGGCTATGCAAATCACGACGAGACCGAATCTCAGAGTTCTACTGCTAATGAGGCCCAGAAGGACGCTGATATGAGTGAAAACGCTGCTGTTGCTGACAATAGTATGACTCAAACAAACGCTGCAGCTGAATCTCAAACTGAAAGCAGCGACAAGATGCAATCGACTGATTCGAGTGCTCAAGACGATGCAGCAAAAAGAAGGCTCAGATTTAGAATCTAAGCATCATTAATTAGATAGATAGTTCATTTAGTCTTAATTATTTCTTGCCAGATTTGCATAGTTAATTCGCTAATTAATTAATTTCTATTTAGAGATATAAGAATTGCCACAATTATGTGAATAAACAGTGGTATATATTTTTAATCGACAACAGCGAATTTAGTTCCTTGAAAGCAGCAATTTGCAGCCATAATTATATAGCCTCTTATTATTAATGTCTAAAATTTGTCAATTAGAATACTGAAATGTTTCCCCTTTTTTGCAAATATGTAACACATTTTTCTAAATAACTTCGTAAGAGTTCATATCTGACTTTGAAGCATTTGTGGCGCATTGAAAGCTTTTTTCTGATAGCATTTGTTAAAAACTTGGGTCTTCAAAGCTCATCTACAATATCTTAGCGTGTCATTCTTATTCCGGTGATCAATTCATTCCCATTGATAAATAACTCTCAAGGAAAGCGATTTAGTTTGGTTTTAAAGGGATTCAATACACAATATGATGAGAAATTCGATTTCCTTATTCACAGTAATCCACTATGCCACCCGGATCATATCTAATTCAAATTTTTTGCTTTTCAGTAGCCTTAAACTCATGTATTAGATCAGCAGACTTAAGTAGTTTAGTTCTCACCCGTACACGCATCAATAATTGAGAAAAGAAGGTTCTCTTTCTAACGAATCATCATCAATGGTTCCATTTTCGAAAAACATCATAAACAAAGTTAAAGTAGGATTTGATGGTTTTTAATACTGTTTCTCAGAGTTTGAGAAGGTTCAAATTTACATCTTAGACTCGACAACTCGAATGTCTCAATAACTCTCAATTATTATGTAGCAGCAATGGTCCGATATCCAACAAAGCAAATTCAGATGATAGCAAACTTGAAAAGAGTAGAGGGTACAGATCGATACTTTCTAAACAAATAATTCCTTCGAGATTTCAAGTTATGTCTAAAAACTGTCACTGAAATTTTTTGAATTAATTGCCAATTTGTGTTTAATTCCAAAATTCCTTTTAAGACTTTTTCCACTTTATTCAACAACAATAATACTGAAGCTCTACTACCAATGAGCCATCCAAATATCCTCACAACTCAAGAATTCCCTCAGTTTCTGCTCATCTCCTTCACCGACTCTACCTCGCTTTCATTTGTGCATAAAGTTAGGAAAGACTTTTGGAATATGATGATAATGTTAATGTTTATGTAGAATAGGAAATTTTCCATAATACCATAAAGGGAAGGAAACTCCCTCTATAGCCTTGTAAAGCAACGCTTCGAAAAAAATTATGAATGGAATTACTTAGAAACTTCGATCACCATTATATAAAGAATTAATACTTCAAATGAAGCATTTCTTACCTAATGATGGTGAAGCTCAGTACACAGAATCCAAAAATCGGACCTGCTTTGATGGAGAATTATCCATCACGAAAGAGCAAGAAGAGTGTCGACTGAACATATCGATTCGCTTCTCAGATTTTTTCAATATTGTCTGCGATACCGCCTTCTGAGGGCTCCATTTTGTCATATTCCCGAGTTTATTAAGCGAATGGGCTCGGGAATGAACGATCCGAATCCCTTTCATTGGAGAATTCGAGCCCTCCTCCAATTTTGCCGCAGGAACCGAACTAATATTCAAATCAAAGACTTTAAACGCTCGAGGCTTGCGCTCAGGTTTCTGCGCGGTTTTAGGTCGTAAGCTCTGGAAGATCACCTCTTTGACGATCAAGTCGCTCGGAAGCTGCTCACGCACTCTCAATGGACTTCTCTTCTTTGGGCAGTTGCTGGTGGTGGAATTCTGTTTCGGGAAAAAGAACTCATGAGTCGACGTTTGAAGCATTGAGGGTGATGAGGGTCTTGCATCTGGTTTCGATGAAGCTCTACCGTGAGATTTTATGGGGGCTGCCTGTGTTTTCGTCGGAGAAAAGAGGTGAGGCAGGCTGCCAAAGGATTGGGATCTCATATTGAGAATTATTCTGGTAGTTTTCAAAATTAATTATTATATTACGTTCTAAAACGTCCTTAGAATGATCTTTTATCAGAAAAGATTTTTAATAAACTTTAATAAAGTTATTGCGTTTATTTTCGTTTATCAATGATAATCAATGGTTGGGAAATGTGATTTTTCACTTGAAGTATGCGACAGCCCTTGAGTGACATCCAGCATGAATGGACGCTTTTGGAGAGTTGTCCAAAGGCGATTATTGGAAAATTAACCGGAAATAATGCTTGTATAAGCTGTTTTCCAAAAGTAGTTTTCAAAATGAAGGCTTAAGAGCAGTTAATGTGGGTAGAAAATTAATCCTTGTGTGCTGTTGGATGAGGACGAGGCCTTAATGAGCTCTAAACTCTCAGAAATCTCGCGTTATCAAAAAAATCTGGTGTTCTAAATTTAAGATAATATGAAGTTTGATCCGCCAGAAATTCTGCAAATATAAAGGAATTTACGCTTGGGAAGGCCCAAGCCGCTCTAGCCATCTGGCTTTTTTTCATTTTGAGAAATTCTTGAAAACGTTCGCTCAGGCTTTTCCAATTTATTTAAAATGTGACAATCTAACAATTTATTTACCTTGGATATTATATAACCAATCCAAACCCCGAGGAAACGCACATTGAATTATTATAAGTTCACGGTTATGGTTCCACCTTATTAGCGAAGCTTCTTAAAGAAAAACTATTATGGCCTTGCTCCGATAGAGCTCACTCGAAGGCTGGCAGCAAGAGGACCAAATAATATGAGGTTTTGAGGTACATTGTTGAAGTGAGAGGAATTATTTTGCAAATAGTATTCTGATTGTTCCAGCTTTAAAAGCTAAAATAAACACACACACACAGTTTTCAAAGGCTAAGAAGGACCATTTGATCCCGAGACGATTAAAACTATGCATCAATTCTAGCAAAGCAGTTAGTTTCAATGGCCAGGAAACCCATTGGGCTCTCGTGCTCTAGAACACAGAGAAAAAAATGACTTAACTAACGGGCATATTGGGCATTAATAAAGGATAAATAAAGGAATACTAATCTTTGTAAAAATTAACAAATGCCTTCCTGCTAATTTAAGTAAGAAAATCCAGAGCTTTTGGATTTTAATAAATTTCCTCTGTATTCTCGAATTCCTAAAAAATTTAAAATGAGCCTGTGTTCTTGTATCCCACTTGCACGCGCCATACCCAATCCTTTCCGAGTAATTTGCCCTCGGTCTTACACAGTAGATCGTTTGGCATCTATATTGCTGTGAGGCAGCTTCAAATCAACACTAAACGTCTTATTGCCACTATTTTCGGGAGTGAATGGGCTCGTTAAGGTGATTCCTTCATTCTAAGCCTGACATCTATTCAGCCTTCATTAATTTTGGAAAAAAAATCGCTCATTTCTTCCTCAAGCTACTCGAACAAGACATCGGAAGAATCCATTGACCGACAGAGCTCGAACTTTTCTAATTGCTAATCCATACAGGCTAGCCTTCTTTCAGTCGAGGTGATTCACCTCTACTTTTTGCAATCAGATATTTAATTCCACTCGCGAACTCTTATATTACGTCATATCTCTCTATATATACTCGTACAACGACTAACACGAAAATCAAGACCTATTCAAACTAAAACGCAATATATTTATTAACTTCAGGAATCAAGAGTCACAACATATGATCGCTAAGCACCTTACCCCAGAAACCAGCCCTCTGCGTCACCAACGCACCATTTCAAGCCGTTCTGCTCCAATCAGCAACTTGCTATGGGTCCGACGCCTCCCAAACCCACGTTTTCTTCTATTAGGCGGCTACTCCACCTCATCTTTTGGCCAAGATCTCGTTCTCTGCATCTACGACGTCCACACCCACAAAACGCTGTTCATGAAAAAGATTCTCGAGGTCTCCGATGAAATCCTGCCTGAGATTAAAATGGCGAAGAGTGGCCCATACGTAGCGCTCGCTGAATTAGGCGAATCTAACAGCATTTCATTCTATCATGTCAGTGACCTTCGCAAGAGAGTCTCTGCCTATAACCACCCCACTAATCTCCACTCAATAGCTATAAACAAACGCTACGGCCACCTATACGTTTCAGATTATTCTCCGCAAGTGTCTGTCATCGACATCGCAGCTGGAACAAAGAAAAACAGTATCTCAATACTTCCTTACGGTCAAGCTCGTGGCCTTCATTTCCATAATGTCAGGCAGAAGCTTGTCGTTGCCGCTTTTACAGCGATTTTGATCATCGATGTCAAAAGAAACGAAATCGAACACGCAATCGTAGCTAATAAGCTTCAAACTAATCTGCTGTATGGCATCGAGTCGATTATTGGAGCGACCTCTGATTTTTCATATGTGGTTTTCAAAAGCGGCGAGCTAGAAGACTGCCCAAGCAAGAATTTTCTAAACACGCGTTTTTTCCACTATCTTGAATGCTATCACGTGGAAAGCAGGAAAGTAATGAGAGTTGAGATTGATCTCAATCCCGATGAGCGGTTGATCTGTTCTCCGAGCTCTGATAGCGTGCTTTTCTTGGATTCGAAAGGGAAAACGAATCTGTTGCGATTTGAAACACTCACGAATAAAAGAGTCGAGATGAATGACCTAATTGCTCAAGGCGGGCTCAAGAACTGCCTATTTCTCAAGAACCCTCAGAGGAAGACCTTGAGGTTTGCGTCTCATACACATAATAGACTAGAGCTTATTTCAATCAAGCATTGATCAAACGTTTCTGTTTGAAATATATTTTTTGTATTATTACCCAATGTAATTTAACTTGCTAATATTGATTTTTTTTTCGTTATTGATGAACATCTTTGAGAAAAAAGCATTAAACATGTAATACTTAGGATCATCTGGATAGATAGATAATACTGTAGACGTGTTCATTTAGCAGAAACATAAAATTAAAAAAAAGGAAAAGCCAATGTGTATACATCGGTGATTTAATATATTTGCTATGAATCGAATAACCTCCTTTCCAGAAATACACTACCAATAAATAAATTCCATTGAGGTCTTTAAGATTCACAGCTGACTATAAAGTCGTATTTCCAATAAATCTGTCCAAGCTTCTTTTCGGGTAATCCGCATAATCACTTCCAGGAGCGCCGTTCACGGAGTCAACGTATGGAATTCTCTTTGTGTCAAGCCCAGTTAGCTCTAAGAAGCAGAGTCAAATATTTCGAATTATTGTGTGTAGTACCTTCTTCAATAATCGCATTTGCGTCGAGGGAAATTGATTTTTCTTTTTCTGCTCTATATGCAGGAACAGCCATCGAGCTCTTCAACGAAAAAATCGTTGATTTCAACATGTTATTCATTCGCTCAACGACATGTGCGTTCGCTCCAAGAACCTCCAAAATCATCTTATCTGATTCAATTACAAAATTTGCCTTTCGATGCAATCCTTTGAATTGATCCTGGATGAAAGTGAACTCTCGGTCCATTACCTCGAAGCTGTTGGTTTCATCAGCTAACTCGCGATAGTTTCTATATTCATTCATTATTACGAGAGAATTAAAAAAGTTATTCTTGCCTCGCAACGACTTTGAACTGCTTTAAATGCTTTTTGACTTTTTCTAGATTCTCTCTTGGCACTGCACCGGTCTTTTTCGTTTTGAATGTTCCTCGCACTAAGTTCGTTAGCACAAACGCGGCATGTTCTCTCATTTTCTCTCGAGTAAGTACTCTTTTAATTACCGTAAAGCTCTATAAAGCATGCTTGGTTAATTCCATTCCGGGTTTCGTAAACAAGTTACCTTGGATTCAAGACGGCCGATTGTAAAGAGATCAGTAATCGCAATGACCATCATTGAAATGATCGTGGTTCCCCATATGCTCACGAAGAAAGTGATCATTCTTCCAAGGAGAGTTAGCGGATAGTAATCACCATATCCCACTAAAATGCGTTAATGATGGTTGATGAGGACAATTAGTGGGTTTTTTCATTACCAGTTGACATTGTAATTATTACACACCAAAGCGAATTCCAATACGTCAGGTAAGTCGTGTTACCCGGAATGCGATCGGTAGGTCCTTCCGCAATACGCAGCATATATGCAAAAAGAGGGATACTGATCAAATAGCTGCTGAAGATAAGCGTTAGCGGATTGGTTCTGACTGCGCATTTAATGGTAAATAGAAGATCCGGTTTGACTGCATACATTTCACTGGGATAACCCATTAGCAATATTTTCTATAACCATAAACCATACCAGATTCTATTCGATCGATTCCCACTCCAAATGGTCGTATGAAGTATCAATCTGACGACAACAATGAGTCGGAGCGTTGAAAACAGCTGAATTATTGAATTCGTGTTATAATATATCTTCGTGTCGTCATATAAGGTGGTTGTCTCGACTTGATCCCCTAACAAAACGCTCGTGAACAGTCTCGAAAAAAACTTGTACCAAGAAGCCATGGATAAGGAATTATCAAGATTATTACAATCTCTGCAATCATTTTTCGATACATTCCCGTTGAGAAAAGCGTTGCTCTCTGCGGCAGGCTCTTTCTTTTCTTTTGGTACTCGAGAAAGAATTGATATCTGACGACAGTGAGGAATGCTAATGCAAATAACGGTTTGAGTCAGTTTATAACGCTTTTATTTACCAAGGAGAATGCTAGCTATAAAAATGATGTATAAGAGGACTTTTGCCCAGAGCGGATCATGCTCTTGAGTGAATTCCAGATCATACTTGATAATATTTTAGGAAATAGGCGTTTCTATTGGGTTACTTCGATGACTGAAAGCCCTATCCCGATGATTGAGATGGTCAAACAGGCTATTTCAAGCGTGTAGAGTCTGCCGAAAAATGTGAGAGTTATCCTGCCGTCCTCAAAGCCACTCCTTTTATCAATTTCCAGGTATTTACTAGCAATTCCTATTGGAGAAGAGAGTCTGAGCGATGAATTACTTCAGGGCCTCTGCAAATTTGGTTGTGAGCACGGAATACTGTCGTATACCGCCTCTTCGGTCTCTCCTTTTGGGCGATGGAGGTGCCTGGAAAAGATTCATTAATATTGATATCAAAATAGACTAGTCACATTAAGCGGTAAATCCTCAAGAGTATTTAGATTCTCTTCTGTCTTCATTGGCTGGTAATAATGGCTGTTAACGGGCAAGTTTGATGATGAGTACTCTGTACCTTGGTAATGATCGTACGATTTATTAGGACTTCCTTGCAATAGTTTGAAATAAATCGTTCAGTTTTATTGCTGCTGAATTCAATGAATTTTTTTTTTTTGTCGATAATAAGAATCAATTTAGAGCAATTTTCAAAGAAATAAGTGAAAGGAAGGATTGACTGGCCGCTCAAAAAAATTTCTACTCGCACAAGCAATACATTTACGAGCCCAAATTATAATTTATAAAGCAAACAACAGCAAAAGTGTCTTTCTTTCTTAAATGTATTGTATATTGAGTTCGAACTATGATGTTCATTACCAACGCGGAAAGTAACGAGCTGAAGCAATATACTCATCTGAACACTAGATAAGACGACTGGCCTCCAGCCCCGCCTCTAACAAGGCGCCTTTCTGACGGTAAACCGATGTGATTCTGATAGTTCTTGGATATCTCCTGGGAAATCATCGTAAGGAAGCAGAGGCCGAATAGATTCTCCACCAGTCCTTTCTATACATTGTTAAACGATAAATAACTTCTAGAGTCAATGCATTAAAATCTTTACCGTAGCGCACGCTGTGGTCAGCTTCTGAAGCGCAATCATTTCGCGTGTATTTCGTTTTCCCTGCACTAGACTCCGCGAATGTAGATTTAATTCCTTCATCGGTGATCTTGGTCATGATTTTTTTATCGACTCCCGCAGCGACCGTGAGCTCTTTTACAGCCCTCATTACATAATTCACATCTCTTCTAACATCGATGACCCGCTCTCTGATAATTTCAAAATATCGCTCCATTTCTTCAAAGCCTTGGTTTGATTTTGATAGCTCGCGGTATGCTCTGTGGAAAATCTCAGTTAATAAAGGCATTATTAAAGAATTTGGTTCACTTGGCTGCTGTTTTGAAGTTTTTCAAATGTTTTTTCACTCTTTGCAGGTAGTTCTCAGAGATTCTCCCGGTTTCTCTTGAGACCCTTTTGCCTCGGATTAAGTTCGTGAAGATTTGCGCAGCTTCTTTTTTCATGTTTTCCTTCACCCAGAGTCTATCGAGAAGCTGATACATCTACTCATAGTGCATTAGATCCATCTGAAGAGAGATGAAATAATCACTTTGGATTCAGATCTAGACATATTGAGCACGCCTGTTAGTACCACGACCATGAGGGACATAGCGATCGTGCCCCAGATACAAATAAAGAAAACTATCAGCCTTCCCAAGAAAGTTTGAGGGTAAAAATCGCCATAACCAACTATCATGAAAATTCAAATCAGTTAAAGAGGCTCATTTTGATCATTACCCGTTGAAATAGTGATAAAGACGCTCCACATGGAGTTGGAATATGTAAATGACGGCGCGTTCACCATGCCTCGCGTGACTGGTTTCTCGGCGATTCGCAGCATGTATCCAAAGAAAGGAATACTGGCAATGTATGACGCGAAAATCAGAATAAAAGGATGCGTTTTCATCATGCATTTTAGCGTGAATATTGCTCCTGGATCAACCGAGCCCAGTTCACTAAATGCACGGATTAATGTCTCAAACAAGCATGATTAGTGTTACCAGAGCCGCTGAGCACGGTTACTATTCCAATAAGAATTCTGCAAAATAATTCTCAGCACTATTGCCACTCTCAGTACCGAAAACAGACTCAATATCTCATTTTGATGGTAATAGAACTCCTTATCGTCGTATAAATTATGGCTCTCTACTCTTCTGCCTAGATCCCAAGAAATTATTCAGCCACGAATCGATAATATAAAAGGCACCTTGGATCCAAGGATAAGGTATCAACATTGCAAAGAAAATTTCTGTAATCATTTGATAAATAAGTCTGCTGGTGAAGAGATTGTCTTTTGGACCGAGCTTTAGCCGTTTTTTGTAGTACTCGAGCTTGAAGCTGTATCTTGCGTATGTCATATAGCCTACTAACTTTAGACTGTGCGAAAACTGTCGTTTGTTACATAAACACAAAGAAGAAAAAAAGATCAGGTAAAGCAAAGTTGAACCCCAGCCTTTTTCATCTTCTTCGAACTCTAATTCGTACTAGAGGAATATCGTTACTAGTCCGGAAGAATCTAAATGTACTTGAAGCACGGTTAGCGATAAACTGATTCCAGCCATAGCTAGACAGCACTGGTCTATGAGCTGAATACGGTCAAAGAGGGTTCTCGTTTGCTTTCCTTCCTCAAACCTGGACTGCTCTTTTTCCTCTTTGACTTCTTTCCTGTGGTTTTTGTGAGAGGAATACCTTATTGGAAGTTACTTACATTAACTCTTCGATGAATTGAGCGCCAGTGTCACTCAGAGCATAGTTCTGGGCAAGTTTCTCGACGATAGACTTACGCTAAAGAAAATTTGAAGAGTAGCCAATCAGATTGGTATGTAGGTGAGTAGTACTTGTGCTGGCTTCATTGTTGGTTTTTTAATAATGTGTTTCGGATGGCCATGGAAAAGATGATCGGAGATTTGCTCCATAAGGCTTGAACGGTTATCTTTATGCTTTGAGTTGATTTGTTGGATGAATAAACAATCAGTTAATTTTTAAGCGAAAAAAAAAAAATAATTTCTCCTATCTCTCAAAAACAGTCATATCCGGAAGTCAACTCGAGCATTAAATTGTACAGGCACCGTAGCAAGGTTTCGTCTGATCATATGCGTCAAAATCTTGAATAGAGAGTTAAATTTCACCTATTTTGCGACATAATCTCTGGCTAAACTCTATGTAATCAAGCTAATGTCAAGTGCAAAAATGAAAAAAAGTAATGAATTTCGAATTAGCTAATCACCAAAGACTCAAACCCTTAGATAGGCATTTTGATAGCAGCTAGTATTTTGCTCTTCTTCATTTTTTTAAAAGCAATATGGAATTTCAAAAGATATCTATTAGCCATTTTAGTACCGTTTTATTCAAGATCTTATGAAAGTTATGAATAAATACCCTCACAAACTTTTCATGCTTTTCTGTCCTTGCCATGCAAAAAAATGGACTGGGTCAGAGAGCACATTAATTTATACGATATATATATAACTTTTGAAAGGTAAAAAAAAGAGAGTAAAACCTCTCAGTTAAAAGCAGTTAATTCTAACATTAGTCGCGAACCTGACCTGCTTTATCGGACTTTCAGGCATTTTCGTTCTCTGCCAATCATACCCAGTTTGGATAACACTACTTTTCTTCAGTATAGATTTCGGCGGGTCAATTGCTTTAGTGTTCCAGCCACTCATGGTTCTTCTGCACTTTTGATCAACCTTAAACACTGAAATCTTCGGCACAAAAACATCGACTTGAGCAGTTTTCCCTCGATATAAAGGCGATGATGGCCTAAACAGAATATTCTTTGATGAATTCAAGCTATCATGGATGACACGTGGAGAGGTAGCGTCTGATGGATTGAGTCGGTATTTCCGGTTGAAGTAGTACTTCGATTCAATAGGTTTTGTGATATCGTCAAAGACTTGCTTGATATTACAGCCTATTTTCTTTGGAGACTGGAGGGCTGCTGCTGAATACACCTTTTTTAGGGTATTATTCTCCAGAGAGGAGGCAGGAGTCTGCTTGGTTCCTGATGCTCCAATGGGTTTTCGGTTTTGCATTGACAAGGCAGAGTTTTGTGAAGGCTTTATTTAATTATGAAAATTGGAGCGATTTGGTAGAGACTTTAAATTTTATTTTAATCAAAAAACATTTAGAGCTGGCGCAATTGGTGGCTATTTAGAAATTTCAATTTGAAAATATCAAGGGTAGCATTTTTAATGAAGCTTTAAAATTTTAAAAGCCCATAAATTTGATTTCTGTTTTCAGCTCAAATCTGCATGGTAATTGATCCTTATGAAAAATTAAAGAAACTGAAAGGTACTATTGTCTATAACACTCTATATTTTTTGATTAAGAAGTGAATTTTTCAGAATAAACAAATGCATGGAAAGCGTAGTTGAAATAGACGTCAATTTGCTTAATAATAGGTGTGAATTAATTGTAATAACGATTCGCAGCATGTCATAATTCAAAATGTATACAACAAGCACCTTTATCTCTCCCTATTGCTTGTAAAGTTCTTCAGAATGATGAGAGATCTCTAAAGTTTGCTTTTCGAGAGACTAAATTGCTCCTAAAGAGAAATTTTTGTTTTGAAATAGGCATCGGCAAGCCAAAGCTAGTGAATTCAATAAGAATCTTAATTCTTTCTATCGGTTCTTTGAGCGATTCACAAACAATAAAAATCATTATGAAGGTCTATTCGATTATAAACACGCAAGGGCGTTGAAACGAAATAAACGATTAGAAATTTTTTATATCGTTATTCATTAGTTAGATAAGAGATACTAAAATTTATTCTCTCTCAGCCATGTCACGTAAATGCTTGAAGTTTCCTCTCAAAGCATCAAACCAAGATGAATGTAAATGATAATCAATATTTCTCTTTGCGCATTCCTCTCTGACGAACTTGGAAATCGCAGGGTAATGTCTTGGGTGGACTGCCGGGAACAGATGATGTTCAATTTGGAAGTTCATTCCGCCAATGAAATAGGCGAGGAAGACTGGCATTCTGAAGTTAGAAGAATGCTGGATTTGATGTGCGCCCCAGTCATTCTCACCGTTCTTCACTTGGTCAATTGAGCTTTGATGAGAGAGGTCAGTGTCGTGATTAGGGAAGACGCAAGCCCAGTAGGCGAATCCGCATCCAAAGGAGTAGAGATAAAGACTTATGATCGCGAAGATTACTCCCTGTTGGGCGACAATCAACGCAGCGAGGTTCACGATGATTCCGAAAAAGACAACGAATGGAGTCCTGCTTTTTTCAGCCTTGTGGATCATTGGGACACCGAACATTTTTTTTCTGAAGGTGGCCAGGAAGTATTGAATGACTTGGCCGAACCATTGATTTGGGAAAAAGACGAGCATTAAATAAGCAATGTACCACTGTTTCTTGTGGATAGGCTTTTTCTTCTGATGCTCGCTTTTTCGAACAAAAGCGTAGGAGTTGGAAACATCAGGGTCTTTTCTGTGAATGTTAGTGTAGCTGTGGTGACCATAGTTATGGTGGAGGTCCCATAGAACATCAATGAAACCCAAAATATAGTTCGCGAAGACTTTGTACCAGAAGGAGTTAACCTTAGGGTTTTTTGACATACCGCAGTGGCCGGAGGTATGGAAGATCATAAATCCGAGAGAAACAGCCATCAGGCCAGCAATCAATGGTGCGAGGTAGGACCCTTTAAAGATCCAAAGGTAAAACATGAAAGCATAAAGGCACATCTCGACGCCAGCGATTACCCAAAAGAGGTTGCTAGCCTTGTGAGTTTCGTTTGGTCCGAGGGATTTTATGTAGTCTTTCACTCGTCTGGTCAAAGTTGCGTAAAGACCGTCTTCTTTCCAGGCAAAAATATCGGAGTCGTCTTCGACTTTAATGTTCTCAACCTTGTATTTTGCGAGGGTCTGCTTGACTTTATCGATGGAGGCCAAGGAGTGCATGGAATGGACCATCTCAGTGCAGTCACGACCTTGCGTAACCATCAACTGTTCCTTTCCTCCCGGATGGACTTCACAGAAAGCTCTTAGATCGTAGGCTTCGCCGTGAACGTACCAATATTCTTGAGGTCTTTTGCTCATAAGGAATTTTTTTTCTTTCTTCAGGTTATTTATTTATTTTATTCTTTTCGATTCATGACGGGTTATATAGCCGCGGCTCAAGACTTAATTGGAATTAATTCGTTTGCTTTTTGAATTTCTGACGCACCATTCGTAATAAAACCACTGGAATCAGGATTTTTGCGTCAATTTCGTGTGTTCTCGCAACGACCATCGGTGCGGGTATGGTGAACTGAACAAATATTTCACGTTAGTGAAATTGTAAAATCTTCAGTTCACACTGAGTGGAAATATGACGAATACAATCATTAATGCTCTCGTAATATGGAACAAATTTAAGTGATTAATTGACGTCATATTAAAAAATTATGACTCACCGAATGATCTACTGTTTAATTTTTTATAAAAGGTCAAATGCTTTTAGGGCGGTCAAAATGTGTCAAAGCAATAGCCTTGAGAGGTTGCTTTGCAGGTGTTCTGAGAGTGTGAGCTAGATGCCCTGTGGAGATTCACTATCAATGGTTTGCTAATTTGAAGCTTAGCTCGCACTTTGCGACTAAGATTTCCAATATTTGATCTTTTTTCATACTAAGCAACCAATTTTCACGTTAAAGGCTTACTTTCATGGATTTTTCGTTCTTGAAAGGCCTTAGAAGCTAGTTTTGAGTCAGGAGAAAGCAAATTTATTTTTTTATGGATTCGCATCTGCAATGCCTTCGAAGTTTAGGAACTTCGTGATCTTTTTGCCTCGAAAATACACTAATCTCACTTATTTACATGTAGTCTACTGCCGGACCAATTGAGCTATTGATCTGCACAGAAATTTGCACGGATTTTGTGAATGAATGCTCTATTATTCGTAATGCACACGGAAAATGGGTCTTATACTACCACCGAGAGTCACCAAAGCCTTTGTTGAAAGTTTTCTCAACCGTATTTATTAGTATTTCCCAATCTCTCGACTCTCAGATATTTGCTCAGTTATTACGCAATAACAAGCTCAAAAATTTAAATATCTAAATACTCTGAATTAAGGAACACAGAGATAAAGGAACACATTTGTAAATTGAAAAATTCGCATTTTGTTGATTTTGAGCTGGTGGATTTTGAAGGCCTAATGAGAATTCTTTGAACTTGCTTTCTTAGATGCCACACGTCATAAGTAAGTTTCATGATGAAATCTAACTTTACTCCAGTGACGTAATAATACGTATGCATCATTCGATCAGCTCATCTGCGATAATTGAGGATTAGGCGGTGATTCGAAGGTAAGAGTGAGTCACACTGAAAAAAAGTAAAAGCAGGCACATGATGAATTGCTACGAGAGAGAAAAAGCTATGGTTTAAGTCAGACCTATGAGTCGGCTGTTTGGAAGACTCTAAGAGACCTTTCGTGATGGCTATAGTAGTTTAGAAAGATTTTTGAGGGAGAACAATGATAATTCTTAAATTTGTGTCGCAGATAGAGAAGAAAGAGCAATTTTCTGGTCCTAATTCACTCTGGTACCACTGAGCTGAAAGAGTAATCACCAAAGACACATGTTCTTCAATGGACTCGCGCTCTTGATAGAATGACGAGGATTTAAATAATAAACACCTGGTCTTCTTAAAAAGCTATAATAAGAGCCAATGCATATTTTATTCTCAACATGTACTAAACTTGGAAAATTGGCGTGAACCATCTAATGCGCATTCAACCTTGTAATGCCACCACTTTTGGTTCCCAAACTACCGATTTTTACAAGTTTCTACCCTAGCTCAGTTGGATTAACTCGCCAGCTATCTAATTAGATATGCCTATAGGCTAATTAAGAAGAAAAAAGTACGAAAAGACACGGAGGAAGTGGACTCAATTTCGGACTCAATCTTCACACTTCCATCAAGATGTGCTATTATTATTAAAGCCCTAATTGAAAAGTACTTCAAATTGCCGTGTTAGATTCATCAGTATAGATTACGAAAATCATTAACCTGACTTAACTGAGTGAGATGAAATCCTTTTCCTAAAGCCTGCCTTCTATTTCGTGATTTGCCTGTGCGAATTTTAAAAATCGTTGATTGAGCAATTCGATCCGGTCTTAAAGCAGAGGAGAAAAAGTGTTTTACTAGTAAGAATGCAAATTTTACACTGTACTTTTCGCTAAGCTCTGGATAGAGTTGAGCTTTCACTAGCCAAATATTTCTGATCTGTGCAATATACAAATTCGAAGGTTTGAAAACCTAAGTTTAATATCTTACTTCTCAGTTCGAATTCATGATACCGTTAATAATCAAGACTCCTAAATTAAAGTTAAGGAACTTAAATCTCCTGAATTTGTTAATTTTTATCAATAGACGCACTAATTATCGACAGTAATACATAGAGACCGATTTAACTCGATTTGAGTAAACTTTGTCTGGAACAAAGAATATTTCGATGTTTTTACGTCCTACGCTCGAAATCAAAATTGATACCTCGTGTAAAGAGCGTAAATGGATTTGAAATTTGCATTCCCGGTAGTATCACTCTAATGGCTCGTTCAAATTAGCATGAGATGACTGATGTATACTTTACTTCTAACAGTAACTAATCTTCAGCAGTTTTGACGAAGAAAGCTCGCCTTTCAGAGCTTTAATTAGCAGTACCGAGAGGACAATAAAAAGAAATAGGGAAAATGCTCATTCAAGCGCTGCTAAGTCCAAATACCCCCAAGCTTTGACCCTTTGAAATATATCAAACCTGGTGATACATTGAAATCGAAGAGCACGTTAGGCCTAGCAGGAATTCATTTCAAATCACTGAACTTCCATATGGCTATACCTCATATTGGCAGCGAATGTGGGACTTCCTTGAAAGAATAATCAGAAATTCTTCATTTTGTTCTCATTACTTCTAAACATAATAAATTTATCTTCTAGAAGTATTCATAACAACCAAAGAGTCCTGATGATTTTTAATTTGAACGGATTGTAATAAACTCAAGTAATTTCTTCCATCTGTCCGAACTCAAGATTTCTGATAATTGAAAAATTTCCAAAAGAGACATCTTCGCTTTATGGCGACTTTCTCTCAGAAAAGGATTCCCTTGCCCTCTTTGACCACAGATGACGTTAGTAGAGCTAAACCTGACGGAATAAACTTGTCAGGTATTCAAAGTCATCCCCAAACCTCACGCTCTCCAACTGGCTTAACTGGAAATGAATTTACTTTTACCGATGCCGCAAAAGTTTTTGGTGACTTGGCTCCTTCTCCAAAAAGAGCGAGTCTAAAGCACATCATCAAAACTCTAGGACTAAAGCCTGCCGTCTTCTATAGCCTGCGGCCAGACAAACCTCCAGAGATGAAAACTACGGTAACTACACCTCCTCCAAAGAAAATCTATATGAAAATCACAAAACTGCCGAATCTTCAAAATTCTTCGAGTAAAAGCATTAGCTCGCTAACTGCACTTACTCCAGAAGCCAACAAGCAGGCTAATCCTCCAGTAAAGCCCAAAACTCAAAGTTTAAGAAGTCCCAAAGCCGAGCGCATGGGAAGTTTAAGCAAATCAATTTTGAAAAAAGCCGGATCGAAAACTCCTGGAGTTATCAAAAAGATTAGCTACTCTTCATGGAGCGATCTTGATTATGACTCTCCGATGAAGAGAAAAGTTAGGTTTGCAATAGACTGCAGCCAAAGTGAAGACATTTAGCCAAATGTTTCACATGTCCATTCGAAATAATATGAAATTTGAGCTGTAAATTTTTTTACGTTGCCTGATGATGTTGTTGTTTTTTGAAGTTATTAAGGTCGAAGAGCAATCCTTAAATGCTTAATCTCAATACATATACATTTCATAAGTTATGATAAATGTTAATGTTAAGTTTTATATCCCATTTAACCTATCATCATTCAGAAATTTGAACCTGATGAAATAATTCTTCTTCTTGACTCTACTCGTTCGCGTTAGCTTTTCCCCTCAGTTCCTTTCGAAGTAAACTGATTTTCGGCTTTTGAATGCTTTTTTCGATATTATGGGATTAAAATTTATTTGATATGAGCTGTCAAGACATTCTAAATGCTGTTTTCTCTGAACAGCTGGTCATCGAGAAAATGTATTACAAAGTAACGCTCATCGACCCTCTCTCCTCGTTGACTGACTCCAACAAATAGTTAAATAATCAGCTTTCGCATCATAAAGTTTTCCAACACTTGAATGGCTTACGAAAAGCGATAAACAGGTTCCAAGCAAATCTCAACGAAAGCACACTGAAAGAAACCGCTTTCATAAAAGGACAAATTGAGAATATTCTCAACAATTGTGAGAAAGTTGGAGAAAGTATCTTGGATTTATTCACACTTGGGTTCCATCTTCCATTTGCAGTGATTATCTTCTCATCGGTGAGGTAAAAAAAATTGGATTTCGTTCACTGAATTGATATTCCAAAGCCGCATTTCTTATGAGTGCAAACTGCTTAGTGAGATTTATTCGAAAGTTGAAAATGGCAAGGTGAGATTTTGCATTCTCAGTGAAAGCTAATTTCATTGGATTTTTAGGCGAATATAGTGATAAAGTCTGCAAAAGGGGATCAGAAAATGATGTCTGGTATGGACACGGCAAAAACAAGCGCTCTCAACCAGCAGATTGGAAATCAAACTACTCCAGTTGCAAATTTGGGTTCCGTACAGAAGCCAATCGTAATAGAAGAGAACCCGGTTATTCTGATTTCTGATAACGAGGAGGTAATGAAAGAAATTACGCAAGAAATCAAGCCAGCAGCCGAAGAAAAAAATATGCAGATAGAAGAAGAGACTGAAATTGTCTTAGATAGTGTTTCAGAAAAACCCGCTATTGCTATCGCTGACAACATGCAAAATGTGGTGGCTGAGCAAAAGGAGTCTATGCAAGAAGAAATCAAGCCGCTAACTGTGAATGAAGATATTGTCTTGCAACCGAACTTGGAAAATCCTGTTGTTGAGTGCCCCGAACAAACTCCAAATGATCAAATTAATGTAGAAGTTAATCCAGTGGAAAATATTGAGCCTGAGAAGGTGAATGAGCCTGAGAAAGAAAATTTGCCAGAGAGCGGAGCAACTCAAACTATGCAGGTTGAGGAAGCAGAAAAGGTACAGGATGAGCACAAGGTGCTGGTGGAAGAGGAGAATAAAGAAGAAACGCATGGAGAAGATAATAAAGAAGCAGGACATGAGGAAGATAATAAAGAAACACATGAAGAAAAACGGGCCCATGAAATACGAAGAAAACCTCCTTTTAAAGCCGCAAAGGCAAGGGGTTTTAATTTTCTTTTTGAAGATGGGAGGAAAGTGCTGAGAAGATTGAGAAATAAGTTTAAGAAACCAGAAAAGTCCTCATGATAAGATTTTAATTCCAATGCTGTATGATATGTCGTAACAGCAATTTTCTATGTATTCAGGTATCTTGTTCTGCTCAAGATGAAAACTTACCTTCCTATTAGACTCAAGATAATCTTACTCTTGTGAAGTTTGATAATATGAAGGATTATAAATAAGGCCGCACATTCCATTTTTTGCGATTGTGCAAAATTCTCAGTATTCACTCAATGAAAGAAAAGTGTTTCTCATACAGTTGAGGACACTTTCATGCATTCGCTCTAGCAATTGATTCGCCATATATATTAATTTTGAGCAAATTAGTACATTTCATTGTCGAATTTTTAAAAAATCAAAAATGTCACCAAACTAGATTGCGTAGAGTCGCGTCCATTCTCTTGCTGTTTCTTCATAGCGGGCCTTATCAGTCTTGTATAATACTGCTATTTCAGGCACCAAAGGGTTGTCAAAGTTTGGTTCTTTTAGCAGCGAAATAATCGCTTCCAACACTAGACTCATTGCATGACAATTATCAGATATGGCTACTCAAACGAAAAGATTTCTTTTTACCGGTAGCTATAGTAAACGCTGGACTCCATGCGTCATTTAGAGGGTCACAACAGATTTGTTTCTTATCTTCAGATTCGATATTTGGATGAAGTATCCTTGTAACAAAAGCAATTTTAGGAGGTTTGAACGGATAGTTGTCTGTAAATTGAATTTTTATTTTGAATAAGCCTCCCTCATAGGGTGATTCTTTCTTTCAGTTGACAAAACGATTAATAAGATTTGAAGACACTATCATTTCGTTTACTGGCCCCATAATGGTCGCATACCATACTGTTGGATCGTCTTTATCAGCCAATTCTACCTTGCAGCCCTCAGGAGGCTTAGCCTGTATCTCGTTGAGTTCCTGGAGATAATTAGTTAAAGAAATCAAAAATCTGAAGGCAGCTGAGGTACTTTTAGAACTCTCTTTAGATTTGCTGAAGTGCCTGTAGTGCGTGTTGCTGTGCTTGCAGTGCTTGTAGTGCTTTTAGTATCTGCACTAGGCTTCTTTGCAGAAGTAACTGACTTTTTTGGCATCATTGCAGTTATATTCGAGCTGTTCGGATGATTCTTGTCTCAGGTCGAAGACTTTAAAAATTATTCATTCTGATCAGTCCGAATTATTTGTTACTTATGATTGGAATAGTTTGCGTGTAAATTAATTGTTTATTCCAAATTGACGTGTGTTAATTGAAACGCAAAATGAAGGAACTTCAATATATTTGAGAGAAACTAATAAATAGTCCACGTTCCGAATAATTGAATTTTCCTAGCATGCATCCCTAAATTTTTATCAGGTAGATGAAATTTAGGCCCAAGTGTCATTCGATAAGTAATGTGTTCAATTTTTTGGATTAGTCGAATTGGCGTTGGCTACTTCCTCTTTGCCTCAAAATGGTGTTATTTCGCACGGATTCTGAGTTCACTGCAAATATAAATAATTTCCAACACTATTTGCTTCTTTTCTAATAAAAAATTCAGAGAGTTTTTAGCACTATTCTCACTTAAATCGGTCCTGATAGAAAACTGCTTACAACAGATTCTCCAGACTCAGAAATTATCTTTCTGAATGCAAGATATGGCAGCGAGAAGTCTGTTGTAACTTTATCTGCTTCGAAATCAATTTTTTCACAATAGACCCTGCGGATTCGGTCTGCTTCAAAAGATTTTCACCTTACGTAGATAAGAATACTTTAAGTATAAGGAAATTACATTAAATAATTATTCCTAAATCCATTTCATGCCTTAAATAAGTTCTTATAATTCACATATCATTCAATGTCAATAATTGAACAAAATCAACAGGTATCGAAAGAAAAAGGAAGATCCAAAACAATTTACAAAATTAAATGCAGAATGTCCTTACCTAAAAACCAAATATAACAAAAGCAAGAGAACAGGTTGGTTAGAAAATCAGAAATCTAATGAATAACGTGTCCCTTTGGTACATTGGAATGACCCTTGGAGCTTTGATGGCTACTTCAGGCACATGGGTGACTAACTCGCCTTCCAACAGTTTTTCTTCCTCATCTTCGACGCTATCATCCTCATAATCATCCAACGACGATAAATAAAGCGACCTTATCGACTGCGAACCGAATATCTCTTCATTGATATAGAGCAACTGTCTCTTTTCCTTTGAATAGAAAGCTGAGCCAATTCTTTTCGCTTCGAGCAACCCCTTCACTTTCGCCCTGCTATTCGCATATTTGAACAAATAAATGTTTTCTCTATTCGTATTCGTCACGAGAGCTGAAATCAGAATAGATTCTTTCGGGTCCCAGTCAATAATCCTTGTACTCAGACTTTTCAGGTAAGGATGCCGTAGTACTTGCGTCCTACTCACGCCCCCATCGTCACCGAGCTCGAAAAGGATGATTGAAGTGAGAGTCTCTGCAAGAATCGTTTTTGTGGGACAATTGTATTGGAGATTGATGAAACGATCTTTTGCCTTGTTCCCTTCAAACCGATAGATAATAGAAGGATTTGTATCGTCTTTACACAGCACGAGCATAAAGTTCAAGCAGAGCACGACTGCGGATAAATGCGGGACGTACACGGCATCTAAACAGACTTTCATTTCTGAAAAATGCGCTCCAATTTCTAGCGCGTTGCATATGTTCTCGAGACTAAGGAACTTTTCCCTCTTCAGTGACAGAAGCCGCCTGGTTTCGATAATGGCGTTGCATTCCTGGTAAAGAAGCAAGTGTGAATCGTTGTTTCCGCATAATTTAAATATGATCTTGTGGTTTAGATCGGAATGGACGCTGGAAATGGTGACTTTTTTGACCGGGTGAATGACTACCATTTGAAAAAGGAGTATGACTACCGAATTCGAACTCTGTCGCTTTAAAATGATGGTTAAACCCAAACGATTGGTATCAATCAGTCTCAGATTGGCTCCAGTGCCAAATCGAGAGATATGCTTGGCCTGCTTGTATTTCTTATGTTGACCGTCGACGAAATAGAGCGAGTTCCGCTCTTTGGCCTCTTTTCGGTTGACAGTGTTTATGTTGAGCAAATCCTGCATCATTGTTTTGAATTTAATTACGGACTGTCGATGCGTCGCTTATTGATAGAGTTTTTGCTTACAAAATAAATTTTAAGACCAACGAAGCACTATTGGGAATGTGAAAGCCCGAATAAATTTTTTTTTTTTTGGTTGTGGCGTTCTGTCAATTTCTCAAGCAAAGAACTTTTATAAAGTCGAGTTTGATTCTTGATATGTTGGAGCAGACCAGTCTGACTGCCTTTATCTAGAGTTGAGGATTTTTTTTCCTTCAAGTAGAAGCCTATCTTTAAAAAAAAAACAAAAAAACCTCTCCTGAAGTCCGCAAATCTGAACATAGCGAAAGAAAAGCCTCTTGAATGTTGATTTTCGGTTACTTGGTTGAAAGAAAAAAAAAATTAGGTTTGTAGTCGAAAAGGCACATAGTTAGAGAAGACGGATATTTTCCTTCGAACTGCTAAATGGTTTACTATTCAGTGAATGTTACGGGGATCCAGTTCTAATCGCTTATCTGAGGACCAGCAGACGTCAGCTGGGTCATGGAAATAGTTCTCCATTTTTCGAAAAAAATTTAAAAAACATTCAATAGCGATCGTCTTAAATTATCCCGAGCCCTACAAGCTACTAATGGATTTTTCCAATCATGTTTTTCTCAAAATTGAAACAGTTTTTCAACTCGTTATCAGTCAGAAAGAGCGAATCACAAGCGATCGCAGGTATTTAGTGTACTATAGCAAGCTATATGCTACGTTTCCCAAAAAAATTTCTTTTGGTGGGGCATTTATCCGGCCGGAGAAGTTAACAATGAAATTCTTAAACAATAAGTCAGTATTTCATTGGCTTTATTGCTGATGATTCTCTTTACTGATACTCAGTATTGCTTTCTTACATAAAATGAATTTTAATGAAATTTCAGCCTTTTAAGGCTTAGCAGGCATTATGTCCCATTATAATGAGGAGGGCAGCTTCAAATTCGAATCTTTAGCAATATAAATCTTGATTCGATTAAAGCTGTTCGTTATTTCAATTTATTCTGCATCATTCTTTCGCCAATTAAAACACGTTGGATTCGTTGCAATCAAAAGACCTTGGATAATAGTCCTATTTGAGGTTGGTGAATGGCTATGCAGCACCGGAATTTCTTTTGATGCAAGATGTATTTTGAATCATCATATGGGAGAATAGTGATAAAGAGTTTAGCAAGAAAGCAAATTCAGCAAATTTCAAGGATTGTACAAAGGTCACTACAACCGCTGTATTAACTGTCTGTGTAATAGTATCAGTAGATCATTTCAAGAATTGTGAACAAATATCGCTGCTTGAAGAACTTGAGGATATTTCACTGAATGATCTAAAGCCCAATAATGTTGAAATCCCAAAAAAAAAAACTGCAGGAATCGTATTTCTGCTAAAGAATCAGAGAAGATTTTTAATTGATATGTAGCGGTCGAAAGCCGTGTTAATCTCTTCTTTGAACAAAACTTTTGGAAATTTTTAGGCTTAATGCAGCGCCTTTCGCTTATTTTACCTGACTCCAATCTTCACAATCTCAACGAAATCAGTACCAACATTCGATTGAAAATCCGTAAAATTTTGGATGCTATATGTGAAATCTTAAATTTTCTGATGACTCGAAATTGAAAGATTCTCGCTCTCACATTATATCAGCAATTTTAATTGTTGCTAATTTGTTTCTAGTTTGACAACTCTGAGTCATTGATATTGACTTCAATAAGAGGACGAGGAAATTATTCAGAATTATGTAAGCATATAGAACCTAAAATCAGGATTGACTCATCTAAATTCATCGCTTCATATTTTAATAGTGAGATTTTGGAATTGTTGTTCTCTCTTTCTCAGTGCTCTGCACAATTCATCAATTCTAGATGAAGCAGATGGATTTCGCACTATCTGATTGTTAAATGAGGATCACAAATATCAAATTTTATCAATTACTTCCGTCTGAGGTCTCTCCAGAACAGAGCACTTTTCCAGTCTTGAAGTCCAACAGATGTACGCCGTCGCCTGAACTCGCAATCATATCCCCGCTTTGGCTACATCAACTGTGTAAGATGTAGCCTAATTGTTAGAATTTGATATCAGCAACAAATTTATTAAAAGAATAAAAAAATTCTTCCTATCTCATCAGATCGTTGAACAATCTCTGATACTCGTTTATCAAATATCCTGACTCTCCATCCCTCTCCGCCAATAGCCAGCAGATTTCCGTCGCGAGGGCAAACATCAATCCAGACTGCTTTAACACGGGAATCTAAATGTTAAAATCGTAAGAATATAGATGAAATTTCAATAAATTAGCCATTTTGTAAGATTCGATACAAAATTTCGATGTGCGTTTTTTTTGCATAATTCGAACAAACAATTGTCGAAAAAGAGACTACGATTAGGCCAATATGATTCGATGGAAAATCACAAGTACATTATTAGTATTAATTATATTCATAGGTTGATAGCGGAAATCAAGGACAAAACTTCTCATTCTGCTGATATATATTTTAACAGTTTTAATTCTAGGGATATGATAGGTATTGCCGTTACATCACGAGGATGCAACAGAAGGCAGCCCATAGATTATCTTCAGAACAAACTCTGCGAGATGTCTAAAATCTCTTGTAGTCTGTAAAATTTCTAATTGTAAAATTCATAAGCTCTGCCAGAAAAATTGAGAGAAACACTAGTTATTTTTGCATCTTTCTCTACCTCTGGGTTGAATATCGCTTTAGAGGTGGAATTGAGATGAGATAGTTCAATCCAACGAATAAATCCTGCCTCCAACAATCTCAAAGACGATATAATACTTTTAGGATTCTGATACGGATGTTACAAGAGATATGATAGTTGATCCCAGAACTGGAAAGAAGATGGATCAGCAGACGTGGTGAAATCTTATCTGTCCTAATAGCCTTATTAAGCGAATTTAGAAGCTCTGTTTTCCTAACATATCATCAATGTTAGACTAACTTATATGTATGAATATCATAGACCCTTGAAT
>ENA-UOTX01000409-UOTX01000409.1-compost-metagenome-genome-assembly--contig:-NODE-409-length-47061-cov-6.934978_pt1 | contig 47061 bp, 32 predicted proteins | sample MGYA00238143_ERZ746982 | MGnify/ENA primary metagenome ERZ746982 (study PRJEB28758, sample SAMN06268862) | compost metagenome | isolation source: single cell | place: USA: California, Emeryville, Joint... | reverse complement strand
GTTTGAAAGAAGGTTAAGTGATTACAGGACAAAAGTTAGTGCAGCTATCACAATAGATTTCCAGCAACTCTTGACGGTCATCGGGAGGAATTAACTTAGACTATCTTTCAAATATTTCAAAGATATTTCATTAGTCTCTACGTTGTTCTTCAAATTTATAAAACTGGGCCTTAGTTGCTCAGTTAGGCCTTCCTATGAGAGATTTCTGAGGAAATGTCAGTTCTTCAATTCATACCTAGATTTTGGTTCCAACAAAAAAGATTCGTTTTGAGCTCTTTATTTTCTGAGTTTTACCTTAATCATCAGATAAAATATTGCGAGAAACCGCACGAAAAGACTCTGATGACTCTAGGCTTGATTATAACTCTTTTGAAATGAATAAATCGAATATTGGTTGTTCTTAATTTAAATTCTTGCTCCAAAAAAGATTTTACAAGATCAAGACATAGGCCATTCGAAAGAACTTATCCAGCCTCTTTGCATCAAATCAGAGCTATCATTCTCTCGCTACTATGGATTTAATTCTAAAGCAATCTTAACATAATAGAAAACACTGATCTGGGGCAAATTTTGAATCTTCAAAATCGTTATGATTGTCGAAAAGAAGAAAAGCGTGAGAATCTTAAAAGTACATTCCGTTTCTATAAATCGTGTTTCAAGCGAAATTTTTAAATGTCAATCTAACAATGTTGCCAGCAGTAGTATCGACTGAGTTGCCAAAGGATATCAGCTTCAAAAGCAACATTGCAAAGCTTCGAGGTCTTGTATTAATACATCGTAACCATTCTCGAAGTTACAGAAAGATGCGATTAACATTCCCTTAGTAGAGTTCTCATATGAGTGAAGGTGATTCATGGCCTCGAGGATGAATTTATTAAATAAATTTGTTTAATTGAGAAGTAGCAGAGGATTTCTGTTTTGTTTTTTTTTATCATCTAAACAAAACGTATCAGATCCTTGAACTGATCTGTGTACGTTATCTTCACTTCCATGATGGCCTTAGCAGCACTTGATTTGATTGCAGCTTTAGACTGACTGCTCTGGATAGATCAAAATGTGTTTGAGTCGCAATCGAAATTTCAACTTTCTTCAACTGTCGTATCGTATTTCTATTGACACATTGTATCAATCGCAACTCACAAATTCTTCTTAGAGGAATCATGAGCATTTTCATCTGTTACAATTCACTGAAATACGTGAAAAAACCCCAAATCTTTAAGCACCCATTGATAAGATCTAATTAGAAATAATTTTAGAATTATCCAGAGCCATACAGATGGAACCAAAATTGTCACCGAGGAATATGGAAGATCTCAGCAAATTCAGAGCAGATGATATGTTTCTCCATGTAGAAGACGAAATTACAAAAGTAAAAGACCGTCTCGACCCCTACCGCGATCACAAAGTGCTTATTCTCTACACTGGTGGCACAATCGGCATGGTAAATTCAGAACAAGGATATATCGCTAAGAAGGGGTATTTACACGAACTGATGCGAAAGAATAAATACTTTTGCGATGAACAATTCACTGCAGCGGCTTCCAATTCAGAGAAATTCCTTATTACACCAATAACAACTTACTCAAAGCGAATTTATTACAAGGTCATTGAATTTGACGAGATTATTGACTCCACGAACATGACAGCAGCCTATTGGATTCAAATTGCAACGGCAATAAAGAAGCATTACAAAGCTTTTGATGGTTTCATCATTTTGCACGGAACCGATACCATGGCCTACACAGCCTCGGCGCTTTCGTTCATGTTTGAGAACCTAAGCAAGCCGGTAATCCTCACAGGAGCTCAAATTCCCCTTTCTGAGATGAGAAATGACGGATTTCAGAACCTCTTGGGGTCTCTCACAATCGCTGGGCATTTCATGATACCTGAAGTTATGATTTTCTTCAGAGATAAACTGATTAGAGGCAATAGAGCGTCCAAAGTGGACAATTTTGGGATGGAGGCGTTTGATTCTCCCAAATTTCCATATCTCGGCAATTTTGGAGTCACTCTCGAGATCGATTGGAAAAAAATCCGTAATGCTCCGACCTATAACTCGGAAGAACTAGAGGTCATGACGGTGAGTGATTGCTATTTTGTTGCTATGATCTTAATGCGCTATATTTTTCAGGATATAGGAAAGAAGATTGCCGTAGTGAAAATCTACCCGTTGATAGAATATACTGTCTTGAAAGGGATCTGTCAAGATGCTGATGGTAAGATAGTTTAGACAAAATTATTCTAAAAAATGTGGTGTTTCAGCAATAATATTAGAAGGATATGGACTCGGAAATATTCCAACTAATAGGCCTGGGTTGCTAAAAGTATTAGAAGAGAGTGCTGCTCAAGGTAATTGTTAATTGGAAATGGAAAAACTTTACTTCAAAAATGAAAACAATATAGGCAAGTTAGTTGTGGTAATCACTCAGTGTACGAAAGGAACCACAAATCCAATCTACGCTGTTGGAAAGGTATAGCGATGCTTGAATATGTGGACTCACTCTAATTCGCCTGCCTGTTGCTGTTTAGGAATTAGTTGATAAGGGCATCGTTAATGGTTACGACATGACTCTAGAAGCAGCCATTGCAAAAATCTCATATTTATTAGGAAAGGTAAATCCACCCTCATGATCAAATAATTTCACTATTATTCCAGACTACAGACGTGAAGCTAAGGAAGCAAATGGTCCAGCAAGACCTAAGGGGAGAGTTAACTAGTCAAGAGAGAACTAAATTCGACATGAGAGACCATAATTTTTTACAGGTTCTCTCAGAGGCCATCAACATCTCTTCCCAGAAAGCCGCTCTCAAAGTCACAGTGTTCCCAGTCCTACTATGCTATGCTGCCAATTCAGGCTTCCAAGCCACAATACAAGAGCTGAAGGAGGTTGGCGCAGATGTTAAGGGTGCTGATTATGAAGGCAGAACGCCCCTACATATCGCCGCAGCTAAAGGGCATCTCTCTATTGTAGAGTACCTCATAGAAAATGGCGCGAATGTAAACGCCAAAGACTTCAAAAACCGAACTCCACTGTGGGAGTCTGCAGTGCATTTTCGAAAAGAAATCAGCAAAGTCCTTCTAGCTAGAGGAGCTAAAATTGAAGGCCCCTACCAAGAAACGACTCACCACATTATGAAGTAACAATGCCCCTGAAATGTTTCATGGAATATTTGAATAGATGCGTGTTTACTAACAACATACAAGGCTTACGTCACCTCTATTATTGTGGATTTAAAGATTTTAGTATCTATACGACAATTGACGGTCGCAACCTTGCTCATCTAGTAATTAATGTCTGAAATACGAAGGTTAATTATTATGTATCAAAGGCGGCTTCAGAAGGAAAGGTGGATGTTATAGAGTTTCTCAGAGATGAAGTGACTTTCAACTTCACTATTAAAGATCGCTGGGGAAAAACTCCGTTGGATGAAGCAAGAGATGCGAATCAAACTGAAATCATTGAGATACTTGGATGCTTGGCTCCTTCTGATATTTCGGGAGCATGCTCTTATAAGAAATTCTTTGACCCTGATGTTCCAAATTAGAATTTTGTTCCAATAGTGTGTCGTTTCCAATGCTCCTTGGAGAATACTTATTTAATTTAGTAGTGTCTTGTTTAGTCGTATGAGTGAGAGAAAACAGAAAGTGTTAATATGATGAGATTCAAATCAAAATGAACTCTCTCTCTTTTAGGTGTGATTTCGCAAAATGTTTGATTAACTCTCGAAAATGTCAATTGGAACATCCAAGAATGGAAAGTGCGCTATTTCGTAGGTATTGGCAGAAATCGTGTGAATTAGTTATCTTACTTATAAATTCCGAGATATATCTATTTTTTTCACACAAATAATTAAAGATCTCTGTCATAGAGGATAAAATGATGAAAGGCGATCTCGCTGATTCTCTAAACTTATTTAGTAATCATTTTTTCTTATCAATCGTATTACAAATATTATGTGAAGATATTGGAGTCCGATGCATCAAACCTCATAAATTTTACCCAAAAAGTTTGAATATTATCTTCAAATTTCTTAATGTGATGCTTTAGAGTCATTACGTTCTATTAAATGTCAAAGAGATAGTTTTGCTGATGAAATTAGAAGAGAACGGCGGTATTATTAGACATTAATGTTTTAAACTTTCAATGAATATCTCAGCGAAAAGAGTCTGATAGTGAAAAGAGTACGTTTTTATGGAAAGCATGAGATAAGCAACAGCGAATTTGAGCTTCCCAATGTTATCGAAGCCATTAAATCCAATGATTTACAGCAGCAACTTCATGGGGCGATTGGGCTCAGAAAAATACTTACTCTCAAGAACCCACCTATTCAAGCTGTGATAGACGCAAATATCTTACCTCGACTGATAGAATTCTTAAATGGCAATGCAGACTTTCAGGTAGTTTCCTTATTCTGCTTGTAACTTTTCATTTCTAGAGAGAAGCAGCTTGGTTATTCACGAATTTAGCAAACGGAACAAACGAAAATGTCGCCTCAATTGTTGAAAGCGGAACCATTCCACTTCTTATCAGAATACTCGACACCGACAATACAGAAGCTGTTGATAATGTAAGAGAGCAGGACCTTGAAGTATTATAAAAGTTCAATTTTTTCTCAAGAGTCTATGGGCATTGGGAAACATCTCTGCGACTTCACATGAATTCCGAGATAAAATCCTTGAGAATGGAGGCTTAGAATCAATTCTCAAGGTCCTAAAGACATCAATAGACCAAAAAATCCGAAAGAGTTGTATATGGGTGGTGACGAACTTTTGCCGAGGCAAACCAGCTCTTCCGTTTGAAAGAGTTAGGCCTGCTATTAGCTTGCTTATTCAATTATTAAAAGAAGAGACTGATCCTGACTCACTTACAGATACATTGTGGATGCTAACTTACTACCCCGGTAAATACATACAGATTTTGATTAACGACTAATCACGTTGGCACTAGATCTCCTTGAGGAGTTTGACGAGAAAGAGACAATTGAAGTTTTCCTCAAGCACATCAATTCAGAAAGAGCTGTGATCCAGGTTCCTTCTCTGAGGTGCTTAAGACTCATAGCAGAGAAAAATGAATCAAAAGCTAAGGTATAGTTCGTATGCATATGATGAAGTCTAATCATGAGCAAAAGCTAATTAGTTTCAATTCTGACACTCCCAAAAAACTCTCTCTTGCGCTGAATGAGGAAAAAGGAGCTCTAACAAGAGAGGTGTGCTGTCTTTTGCTGTCATTGGTAAAATATCATGAATGTATTCCACCTGTCTTGAATGAAATTACGTTACTGAATCAACTGTTGTGGCATGTTCTCTATAGCTTCCCTGAGGTACTCTGATCAAGCTCATCCTTCAGATATTTACATATATATATTTGCATATAGGTTCAGAAACTCGCCGCTAGCGTTATTTCGAAAATAGTGGAAAGTGGCTATGGGCAATACTTTATTGATTCACCAGAGTATGAGCAAGTGAAATTGATTATTGATGACCTCAATGAAAACGAAATTACAACTCTTATGGGTAAATTAAACGAGTTAGATCTTCGGGAATAATTTATTCTTGATGATTTATGGAGACCGACTTGATGGTCGTTATTTTGATAAATTCAATGTAAACAATATTCGATTGTCAGCTCGATAGTTTTTAAACACGTTATCTTATGCATTTAATCTAATACCTCATTAATTTCAAAGTATTACCGAGTAGACTGCACTTTATTCTTTCTTTCAAACCAGTATTGAACAAGTGTACCCTATGTCATGCCTCTGCTTCATACTTCCTAGTAACATCACAAAAAAATCGAGATTCGCTTGATTGAAAATAGCTCAATATATTCGATTTGACATATAGCCTTCTTCAAGTGTTCCTAAACAATAAATCAAGGGAGTTATTACAACTATATGCTCTTAGATTATGGGTTATCAGACCTTATGAATTTAAAATACCAAACTAACATTTCCATGTACTCTTACCATTCGTTAAGCTAAGGTCAAAATTCGCACCCGCTTAATTGGAAGCAGTAAATTTAAGGATCTATCGGTACATTATCCTTTTCATCACAAGTAAGGCTTTCTATTTTTTAAAATTTTTATTGTGACAGTAACAATGATACTCAAATAATGTAGAGGGATTTAACACGAATAAAACAATGTAATTTCATCTAATTTTCTCCCTTCTTAAGCTTCCTGACCAAGCCTCAGGCTCTCTTACTTGTCCTCGAGTCTCCAGCATTTGATCATCAATTGAATGAAATGATCGTCATTATCGATTGAAGCACTAACAGCGTTGTAATACTCATCCCATTCCTACGAAAAGCAGCATTATTAAGCTAAAACGTCAAAATAAAGCAGCTTACATCCTTGGTAATGGTTCCATCCTTGTTTGTATCACCGAAGTTCTGCAAAAACTCCAAAAATACTTGATCTTTCGTCATTTCACCACTGATAACCTTTGGGTGGAAACTTGTATCAAAAGTACCCCTATTTCAACGTTAAGTTCAACAGCTTTGTTCACATTTCATTACTTCAAGTCTCCAGCGTCAATATAACCCGAGAAATTCTTGTCAAATTTCAGGAATGCTTTATCAACAGCGGCTTGTCGTCTGGCATTCATCTTTCCCTGTATAGTTCACAATGTGAGTGAGAATTTAAGTTTCAGGGATTCTATTACTCTGATTCCGACGAGGAATTCGTCGAAGTTGATGTAGCCATCGCCATCTTTATCCAATAGAACTGCAAGAGCCTACAAAATTGACTGATGAAGTAGCACAAGTACTTACGTCGGATTCAGTCTTTGTGAGAGGGACTCCAATCTCTTTTAATCCAATAAAGAACTCCTCTCTGTCGAGTTTTTTGTCGCCATTGAAAGAATCGAACTGTCTAAACACCTTGCCAAGGCTTCTAATGGTTTTGGCGCCACGTGCATTCAAAGCATCTCTGGCTTTTTGAAGGACTAAAGGAGAATTTCTCAATTAACAAGATGCTTAGCAGTGGGACAGGTACCTGCGAGGCCTGAAACTTTTCTATCCATAATATATTTCGAGAGATTATCAATAATTGTTTATAAAAAAAGGCTGCATATCTGAATTAAAAAGGAGTTATAAAATCATGGAAGCCTAAGAAATGAAACAGAATATTCCATTTAAGGCCTGAAAATAAAATAGCCTTGACGATACTTGAAAAGCTCTTATTTCGGAATCTTAGTTTTTTTCCTCGACTCTCGGCCATGCTAAATCCAGGATTTGCAGTTTTGTTTTCCATTCTTTAGAAATCTAGCTTGTGGCTATGGTGAAAGGAGCCTTACCTGCAATAAGTTCAAGAAACTTGTTTTCTCTGCGTTGTGAGGATAAGAAGGAAGAAGAATTCTTAAATTGAAACAGTTATTTTTTAATATCTGATTTTATGGCAGCTGAATGAAAATTATTGTGAGTCTTAAATTAAGAGAGTCTCTTTCTCCAAGCTGAGAAAAGTGTTAAAACTCAAAGAGATTAGAACGAATGCTTTTTGCTTGACTCCGCAACTACTGCGGACAGTTCGCAGAAGTGACAGTAATCTTAGAAGAAGAGAATATGAAAACTTGTTCGATATTAAAATTGTACCCTGCCCTCTATTCGTAAAGAACCACTCTCTCATGAGGCGCAGCCATCTATTTGGTAATTTATTGTGTGGAGAGGTATTTAGATTGAAGTCGGCAACTGGATTTCAGACTAAATAAAGTTTTGAGCAACTAATCGCCACTCGCACATACTTGCATTTGCTTGTAAGAAAGGTCATATGAAAAGAAATAAAATCGACTACAATATAGAGACTGATGACTGTATATATTCCACTCTGAAATCGTTAATTACGTTCTTTCTCTCGTAATTCTTCCTCAAATTTATATATTCCATTTGAGCAAGTCTAAAATATAATAATTCTTTCTATCCCTGCTGTTACCATGGAGTGTACTAATTGAATTGCATATAAACAATAAACGAAGATTTCAGAGCTTCGTTTGGTTTCCTTCTTGGATTAGTTCGTCTAAATTTTCGCATTATAACAAAAGCGGATTAATTTCTTACCTTAATAGACTCCAATTTGATTCTCACAAGTTCATTCAACTTCTGCGCAGTCAAGGGCTTAGGGACTTTTACATACTAATTAACCGGTTGAATCAAAAAGGAGGAAATTACAGAAATTATCCATGCCAATTTCGAGACATCTCCTTCTGTACTCTGGTAAGCAAAAGAATTTAGTTAGTATCACTATATAGTCATTCATCATTACTTTCATCAGTATTTGCCGACAGCCCACAGATATACGTTCTTGGCGCTTGAAGCTCAGACTCAAGCTGCCTGATGGCCGTTGTGGCTTCGAATCCATCCCAGAAAGGCATTTCCAAATCCATCAAAATCATATGGAAAAGCAAACTTTCTTCCAGAAGCACTTCAAACCGTTTATAAGCCTCAATTCCATTCTTAGCACCCTCCATCTTAATTTGATACTGGCAGGTCCGTGGAAGCTCATCAGTCAGCTGTTTTAACTGGAATGGATTATCCTCAACAGCCAAGAGCGTAAAGACTTCATTGTAGCGGTAGTGTTTCTATCGAAGGAAAAAATTTACTATTGCTATTCAAGAACAAACAAACTTACCTGAGAATTGGCACAGGCGTCCGATTCTGCAAGTACGATACCCACCCACTTCTTCTCTTTCGTTTTCGTTCTATCCTTTAATCCGATCGGAAGTTGGCTTTCCTCGACATCGAAAGGCAGCAGAGTTTTCTGCCAAGAGGATTTTTTCCTAAACATAATATTAAGCTAATTTTTTCTTTGACTCTTTTTACTTTCCACTGCTTTCTTTCTTATCGGAGGGGGCATTGGCTTTAGTTTCTTCCTCTTCCAAAGGTACCTTCGAAGTTGATGCAACGTGCTTGTTTTGTTTTGAAATAGGCCTTAGTTGAACTACAGACTGTTTTGATCTTGAAGGGAACGTGATTCTGACTAAAGGATCGAGTAAATCAGAGGGTTTTTGCTTGTTTTCATCATCAAGAGCCTCCGAATTATCTAAAGCTGAAGTGGAGAGAGTTAAATGGACTATATAATTATCGTCCCTTACCTCCGATTTCTTTTAATCTGGCGGAATCCATACGTCTTGCAACATTTCTGCGTGTTGCTTTCGGGCTATCTGTTTTCACAAAAAGATATCAATTTAAGCAATCTCGTTCTTGAAAAAAGTAAATTTGTTACTTCTAGTGCTGTCAAGGTGACCAATAGAACTGAAATTATGCGGAGCACTCAAAATTTCTTCTATGGTCGTTAGTTTAAGACTCATCTTCACGGTAGCTAGAGACGTTATCAATCTCTTCCTGAAAGTATTTCCCATGTTAGTGACATATTCTTGGAATATTTTTGCATATGATTCGTTTTTAAGGGCAATATTGAGCCTGTGGATGACAAGCAGATAGAAATCTTCACCAGAAATTTTTCCAGCATCGGAGCCTACAAAATAGTTATAACACTAGAGAAATGTCATTTCGCTTTACCATAAATGCCTGCTGCGTTCTTTTGATCAGAGTTTTGTGATTTCGATGGGCTGTCATAAAATAAGAAATTAATGGTAACTTAAAATTAAATTTTCTACCTTAGGTTAAGGGCCAGTTCATTCGGTTTGCTGCTATCTTGCTGATTCTTTGCGTTCGGAGGAGGTTGCTTGCTCAGCAACTCGATGAGCGTGAAGATAATGATCGTTTTCACTAGCTGCTCGTCTAGGGTCGGAAGGTTGAAATTATTCGTCAGCCCAAACCCACCAGGACTTGTCAGGTCTATCTTATGAGGTTTATGATCAAACCCAAAAGTACTTGAGTTCATTCGAGACAATTCCATTGGTTCTCTCCTGAAAATGCTTGGGTGAGGGGTCTTGCTGAAATCCCATTCCGTTACTGCTGTTTTCACATACATCGGCGATTGACCTCCACCCAATATATCCTCAGATTCTTCCCTTATATTTGGAAGATTTAATTTCGAACCTCCACTAGATCCTGACCCAGGCGCCTCATCTCTTCCTCCTTTTATTAGCTCCATTAGTCCCTCTCTCGTTCCTTTTATCTTTGATATCTCCGTTGTTCGTTTCGTCACCACAGGACTCTTTGCTATGTCACCATGTTTTTGATTTTCTTTGAATTCTGCATAGGTTAGATGCTTGTCGCTTCTTGTTTCGTCCTTCGATGGCCTTTCTGACCTAACTGAAGGCAGATTCCGAGTCGAAGACTGGCTCAAAATGCTTGTAGCCAACTGATCCTCCATACCAGCGCTTGATGTGGTGTCAGCTTTCGTGATTTTTATCTCAGGCAGAACCACCTCTTTTTTCCAGATGTACTTACTCGGGTTAGCCGTGGTCCTTGTATGTGTTAGATTCACTTTCGAAACAGTGTCTGACATTTTTTCTAAACTATTGCTGTCAGGCAGGAAATGCGACATTGGAAAAACTAAAATTGTCGTCACTCGCTCTCCTTCCAATATTTCTACACCGCCTTCAGTGTCTCGTAGCAAGATGGGAAGGATTCCTAGTTCAAGATCAATGTCATTAGCTGTGAGCATTTTGAGGTAGAGTTGTTCATAGTTATCATGCATGAGGAAGTTAAGTGAGTCTTTCAGAGTCTTTGCGTTAAGTGTTTCTGTTTGGGCCGATTCAATTTTAAACTCCATTAGCATTGCGCCTCCAGCGATGACGTTTCGGACGCCGCAGGTTATGTCTATCGTTTCATCTCGTAAATTTTTGATAATATTCTTGAAAAGGTTGCAAAACAGCTGCTGGAAAACCGAAGCGTCGCTGCTGACGTACTCAGGGAAGCCATTACCAAAATTCAAGTTTATTTCGATTTTGTTTTGAATTGACTGAACGCTGAAGATTTCGACCAGGTAAACGATGAATTGTTTGAGATTGAACTCTGCTTGCGCGAACTGCTGGCGGCCAAAGTTACTGAGGTAGCTATTGAGCGAATGAATGTTGAGAATACAATTTTTAAGATCAGTTAAACTGAGTATTGTCTTTGAAACTGGCTGCAGCAGATTGGCTGTGATATCTCCTTTCTTTACTTGAGTCATCATCTTGTCATAATCCTTCTCAAGGTTGAAGATCTGCTCCTCCAGCCCATTTACAGCTTTGTTGAGATTGCTAATCAGCAGGTTCTGGTTTTTAATTGGCGTGTTAATGTCCTGCAAGGTGAGCAAGAACGATTTTTTCCCTTTCCAAATGAAATCAGATAGTTCCATGTCATAGATAGGCCCATAGTCCTCCCAGTTTTTAATTTTCCCTCCATTAGTAAGGGAAGCGTGAGTCATAGAGGCATAAGTCATCGAAACATTTGTAAGAGACGCCTCGGTTTTATCAAACTTAGAAGTATTTGACATTTCTCTGGGTTTTTTAAACGCGACTCTTACACGGGATTTAGTCTCGGCGGTTAGTCCCTCCAGCGTTGCTGCTACAACCTCTTGGTAGTCTGAATCAATAAGACTCAAGAAATTGATGCGCCGCAGCAGATTCGAAGACGGAGAGGGACCTCCCCTGGCCAGATCTGCTAAGACGAGACGTCTATCTACCTTTGCAAGCAATTCGAGTCCCCTTCGATTAATCAGAATGATATTCTTATTACCGTCGATCAGAATGATCGGCTGAGGAGAATCTTCAAAGAGTCTTTGGAAGACTTTTGAAGACCTTCTTAACGAGTCCATCAGCATCCATTTCTCTCGATAACTCCTCTCTAAGAATGCGACTCCGGCGGTTGCGAGCAGATGAAAGATAGCAAAGTCTTGTCGCACCTCAGTGAGGTCTTTGCGATAGAATTGTCTCATGTCGTAGAAATTTATTCCCCAAAAAAGCATGATATAAGAGATTGTATTGTAGATAACGTGGTATTTCCAGCAATCAAAGACCAGCGACGTGCTGATGGTAGTTTGCAGCACGATTAGGAGTAAAGCTGCAGTGTATTCGAAGCGGTCTAATATACTTAAATGCATGTAAAGGGAAATTATCAATAGAAGTGCTCTGATGAAGTGCAGACTTTGATTCTGAGAAATGAGGACGAGTGAGCCCATAGTAGAGATGAGGGAAAGTATGGTTAAATACTCGAGCTTGCAATCGGTTGAATAGCGGAAGCAGGTCGAATCCATAAATTGACCCATAATGATAATTATTGAAATGATTAGGAAGCCGACCAGTGAATAGACGGCATGAGAATGATTATCTTGTCTGAAGCGAGCTTCAGTCTTAGCGTTTTTAAATTCAAGGAAGAAGTTCGTGCGGTAAGACCTCTCCCTGGCGAAAAGGTTGTTCATTGATTTTATTTGATCGAAAGTTTTATTAATTCACCGGATTTCATTCATTGGTTTTCAGGCCGTATGAGAACTGGTTCTAATTTCAAGTGATGCTAAGAAACAACGATTTTTCAAAATAAATTTTTTAGTTTCAATACGTATTTGAGGAAGAGGCATAGAGGATTGGTTGTCTGGGGTCTGAAAGTAGACTTCACGAGATCTGTCACGAGAATTATTTCGAAAAGAAGCAATATGCTTAACTGAGAGCTATTAACAATTCTTTATAAAGTTAATGAGCATCGTTAATCAGAAAATTCTAATTCATTCTATTTGATAAATATTCATTTCCTTGAACATGCCGAGCTCGCAGAGAGAGTTTAAGAGCAAAAGAAGGCAGGCCGAAATAATGTCCAGGTTGAACGATGAGGAAGTCGGCAAAGTCAAGAAGGAGATAATCAAGAGATATCTGAAAATTCGAACGATTGATAAATTATTTGAGCAGACCCAAAATCGCTCAGAATCTTTCTGTACCACTTACAAATATCCGTAGAATTAATGCCATTTGGTCCGCATTCAATCGCATATTCAATAAAGAAGGGAGCTGATCTTTTAACGAAAAAAAAAAAACCCTTAACAAATTACAGTGCAGAGCATTGCTCGTGAAAAACTGGCTTTTTTAAATAATTATAATAGTATGTACACCTCTATCTTCAGCCATAAATGATACCTTTTTCAACCTGGACACCTCATTCTTTGCTATTCCCTCAATTTACTGAAAATCACTTATTTCGATACTTCATCGTGCTTTTCTGGTGTCGTGAAAGAGTAAAACAATACCCGTCGATTCATCGACGTACTTTTTACCAAAAATTGCAAATTTGGATTTGCGACTGATTCAAAAAAGGAATCATGAAAATCTGACTCAAGCAAATATCTATTAATTTAATTGAATTGTTTTCGAAACTTTATTCGACAAAGGGGAAAAATGCAGTTCGACCTGCAGAACACTCAACCTGACAATGTACCTATTATTTCAACAGATACCGCGCCTGTTGTGGCATCCGCAATATCAGTCCTTGCTTCCACGATTGCAGTGCTATCATCTCTAGCCACTAAAAATTACAAACAGCCTTTGGCGAAAATGGCTTTATTCCTGCTCATTGGTGATATAGTCTTCTTTGTACCCAAGGTAATAGTAGGTTTCAAATACCCAAAAAACGAGCTATTCTGTCAAATCATCGTTGGGATTGTAGAATTCGGCGGGAATTCGTCATTTTTCTGGGCTCCAGCTTTTGCGCACGCTTTTTACATTGTTGTGAAATGTGCGGACTCGCAAGCCGTGATAAAATACATGAATTGCTACTATCTCTTTGCAATTTATCTTCAAATTCCGTACGGCATTGCTGCTGCTGTGATGCCGGAGTATGTCACATATGATACGAATAAGAAGGAGTGCGTACATACCCCTCCACCAGAAGGAAATTTCGACACCGAATACTTCTTTTTTGCGGTTGTGCCACTGATTTTAGTGGTAATTCCTTGCTTTATTTGGTATGCAATGGGAATTCGCCGAATCAAGAGTTATTTAAACCAAATCGAATGTAAAGACCTCAGCGCTGTGGTCCTTTATCCTGGAATATTGCTAATTTGCTGGTTACCGATTCTAATTTCGGTCATTTTGAGATATTTTAATATAAAAGTCAATGAAACAATTATGTTAGGATTCCAAGCACTCGCAAATTCACAAGGATTGTTTGATAGTATAGTCTATGGAAGCACAAGCAAGGCGTTAAAAAAGCTCGGGAAAGAAGGTCTGTGCTGTCTATTTAAAACAAATATGGAGCTTCAACCCAAAAGGAAGAACCACCACAGAAGTGACACAGGTGATAAAAAAATAAAACGGAACAGAAAGATGTTTGAAAAGCAGCCGGTGACAATTTCGATGAGGGGTGAAAATTTACAAACCACTATCCTTGGCTCGAATGACTACGATTCGTTATGATAATTGGATATTATAATTTAATGCATCTGCATTCTTCATTTTATAGGGGAGTGCTTTACAATTAGCTACTCATTATCATCTAGTCGCTCTTATATTTATATTCCAGACTCACATTTACAAGGAAAATTGATGGTTTTTCTCATTATTGTGAAGTAGATCCAGGATTAATGAGTATGATTCAGCTCAAATTTTCGATTTAATTGAATAGTATTACTTACATTGGAAATTAGTGTCTCTGATTGACTATATATTAGTAAAATTATGACTAATATTGATCTTAATTAACTTGGCTATGCTTTGAATATGTATGTGTTACTTCCGCATAGTACTTCCCGTTCTTTTCTCAGATTTTGCAGACTGAGATATCTCAGAAAATAGTGCTGTTGCTGTTGTGTACTGCTTTTCAAAATTTTTCTATACAAAAGTTTTGAATTACTAAAGCTCACTTTATTTAATTTCTTTGTTATCACATTAATGATGCAGGTGAATAATTGTCTGAACATGATACAATCAGCCGGCGTAACTTCTGAAGGTCCAATCATACCACAATATCATTTGATATTTCAACCCAAAATACATATATTTATAAACAAGAACAACTAGATAGCATCTAAATTTTCAAATATCTTACCTTTACTGTTTGTTGAATCTAAATACCTTCTTACCAAATGCTCCTTACCATTACAATCAATATTTCTTTCTCTTTTCAATTAGATTCGTTCTTTATAAGAAGTTATTTGTAGGCTTGCTCTGTCATTATATCAAATTAAAGATTATAAATTTTGATTATTTTCAGTTCTTATATTAAAGTCGAAAATTTAAATATAATTCTAAAGCACTATCTCTGCAACAGTCAGAATAATGATATCAATAACAAAAATTTCTTAGTATAGCAAGTAAACGAGCAGATTTTTTTTGATAACGCCAGACATATTATAGATTTCGACTCTCGTACATTTCATATAGGAATTCACACTTCAAAATCAAAGCATGTATCGTTCTAGCCTAACAAGACTAAAAGAGTATGTATTGTCGTTTTGAACCAACTAATATGCCCATAAAATTATTGCTGATTGCATTGAACCCGAGGTTCTTCTTTTCCACCTTTAGGATTTGGATTTTCTGAATGCGGCTGATAGTTTTGCAATGTAACATATTGCTTTTCAGGCGAATAATGAGTGCGCTCACTACCAGGCAACACCTTCAATATTATATTAGAAATTTAAAGCTGCAGTATTATCTATTACTCCTTTCAGTTTTTCAGGTTCCTTGATTTCACCTTTCTTCGGGAATTCTATTTCAAAATCAATATATAAATTTCCATGCTTGTGTGGATTATTGAAAAGCGGCATTCCTTTTCCAGTCAATTGCTTTTTTGTTCCTTTCAAACGTAATTCAAATCAAGAACTGGCAGCGTCTTACCTGGTTTGACGATCTCGCCGGGCTGCGTCATAACATCGATTTTGGTACCATCAAGGTGATCAATTTGGAAATAAACGCCAGTTAGAGCCTCATATAACGTAATTTTCTTCTTGATATAAAGGTCAGCTCCATTTCTTGTAAAAATCGGATGCTTCTCCTCTACAAGCTTGATTATTACATCTCCAGGGGCGTGACCAGCCTGTTCATCAATATTATTAGAGATGGAGATCTCATTCATTTACCTCTTCGTTCCCTTCACCTTCAAAAACCATAGTATCATCTGGCATTCCTGGCGCAATTACAACATTCACACTATTTTGAGAGTTTAGCTGTCCTCTTGCTCCACAAGGAGTGCAGCTATGTGACATGTCTTTGATGATACCCGACCCACTGCATCTCGAACAGGTAGTATGAACTTGCTGTATGAAGCCAGGAGCAAGGCTCCTCGTTTCTGCTACTACTCCAGCACCTTTGCATTTTGGGCATTGACTAGTCTTTGTGCTTCCGTATCCTTTGCAATTTTCACAATTCTTTTTGCGGGCGAAGGGATAGTGTATCACATCTCCATGATAAAAGGTCTCTAACTTCACGGAAAGTGTTTTTTGGATTGGCGCTGTCTTTGGCGGGCCCGATCGTCTGGATCTGCCTCCACCACCGAAAAACGAAGCGAAAATATCACTGAATGCTAAATAAAAAGTCAGAGTCAAGCCAGAAAGTAAGCTGTACGATCAATATTTCCTTCATTTGCAACACCTTCCATGCCAAATTGATCGAATGTCTGCCTTCTTTCAGGGTTTCCAAGAATCTCATATGCTCCTTGAACTTCTTTAAACTGTTAGAGTGTCAGATAAGGCTGACATGAGAGGGAAAAACTACCTTTTCTGGATCACCTCCTTTGTCAGGATGGTATTTATGCGCAAGAGCGAAGTATGCTCGCTTAATTTCATCTTGAGATGCAGATTTGTTAACGCCTAATATGTCATATGGATCTTTCCCTCCTTGATTTGAGGCGAAGCCTGCTGTTGGTTTGTATGTAAAAGCGTTCTGAATCCCAAAAGTATCTCGTGTTGCAGCAGAAACTGAAGTCCCGAGATATTTGATGGTTTTTCCAAGGTTAGAGCCAATCCTGATCATTGAAAAGTAATTAAGTTGAAATATATAAGCCTTTCTGAGTAATAAATTTGTAATGCTGATACCGTAGCTGAACTTCAACTTTTTGGCCGCAAGTTAATCATTTAAATAAAATTCAGCAATTTTTTCAGATTGAAAGTTCTGATCTCATCGGCTCCTTGCTTGTCTGACAGAGCTGGCTGGCTGCCCTGTGAGATTTCTGATTCATAGTTGAAAAGACTTGAAATAATCTGCTTTGTCTTCGTTTCTACTGTATGAACAAACCCAATGTCTTCGACTCAGGAGTCGGGGACACTGCCAATAGCAAGGAATAAGCAATTCGCTTTTTCTCTTCCAATGTGTATTAGGATAAAAGCATCCATCTGCAATTCATGTATATTGCTGAACTGAAAGTCATTTTTTATGAAAGGTGATTCAAGAAATAACCTGAAGTGACTTTGGTCTCAAAATCTACAACTTATTTGTAAATTATTAGAATATCGACGTGCAACTCCTAACTCATTCTATTTGACAATCAAAACCTTTTTTCCTACCGTTACTGAACTTCGAAATCTCATATCAGTTGTGCCTTTGCTTCTGAACAAAGGAAACAATTTGACCAGAGTTTTTGCCTTAACTACTATAAACAAATCATAGCAATTTCCCACAATCTTTGTAGGAAATGAAAAGGCGCGCAAATTAATAATCATTACATGAGTTCAAATTATTTTGAAAAAAGCCTCCAATGATTCAGGCTATAACATGCGGAAAAAATAAAGAATCATTAATTTTTTCGCGGCAAATCTGTGATATATCACTACATTCCTCGAAATTGTATTATCCCCTCTTAAGTGAAAGTCCCATTAAGCAACAAGAAAAGCCATGGAAACTGATCAAGTTAATCTCGACTCGATGAAGCAGAAGACTCTCCTTGATTTCTTCACAAAATTCACAAAACCTTCCGCCAAGAACGAAAAAGCGCACACTCAACAAGAGCAAACCTCCAACACCTCAAAGAAAAGAAAGAATGGTCTATTTTTTTCTCTTTTTCTTCCATTAATCTGCCTTTAATACTTAGAATTAGCACCTGAAGATGTCAGAGTCCATCGAAAGCTCCCGAAACTAACCATTTCAGATAAAATTGAAGAAGAGGACACTCTTATCCATTTGTCTGATTACACCAAAGCTAAATTTAAGCAGCCAATGCCCATTCATAAACAATCGAAATCTGAATTGCAAGACTTCGACGATCTGAACGAGCTCTCGTCCAGCAACTTGGACTATTCAGAAAGCACTCAAGCAACTCTCTTCCCGGCAGAGAACTCCAATCTCCCAAGAGTAATGGAAAGCTCTCTTCCTGCCTCACAAGAAAATAGTATGTCTCTAATGGAAGACTCTCAGCGGAGCGCTCCTTCACCGATGTCCAGACTTCCAACAAGAAACATCTCCAAAACCTCATCTTCTCCAGTGCTTTCAAAGCAAACTCTTGATATAATTTCCTCATTGCAGCAAGAAGTAGGCAGATCGAAATTCCGACCAGCCCTTGGGTTCTTGGACGGGCTACTTAAAACGCCGCCTCCAAATAGCAGCCCGATGTCTCGAACTCCTTCCTCTATGCCAGGAAATATGACAGCCTATTCTCCTCTAAAATCTCCGCTGAGGATTCTCCAACAGACAAGAAGCCCACACTTGCTGAACCAAATATTAAAGCCAAGAACTCCTAGTCCCAATCTATCGAGCACTGCCTCGATAAAAGACAGATATCAAGACCTTCTCTTGCCAGAAAGAGAGTTCATATTGCCAATGGAATACAAGAAGCTGCTAATGGCTTTAGAGACTGTTGATTTCATGATTAATGTGTTTATGCTCCAGAAAAGGCCTATCTTCCTTCAGGACATCTTATCTAACATAGAAAACACCTACAAAACGTAAAATTGTCTGGTTGGCTGTGTTCCTGATTATTTCTCAAGCAAAATCACACACAAACAGATTGCTCAGATAATGTTTGTGAACCCGAAGGCTTATGATTTATTCTGGGAAAAGAACGAGAAGATGAGAAAAGAGTATCAGCTCTACATTACATTCCCTGGTGAAGTAAGCTGGAGTCTTAAAAAAATCTAATGGTTTGTATGTAGAACGCTGACAAGGAACACAGAGGAGCGCCGAAATCTGCAAAACTTGATGAAAGGAAAAAGGATTTCAAATTGAGATTGATTGAGATCACGAAGCAACATCATAAAGATTTTTTACAGACGCTATCTGTTGAAGAGCAGCAGAAGGATTATGAAGGAATGAAAGCTTGGCACCATCAGTTTAAAGTACATGATGTTCCGCCAATAGGTGAAGCGGCGTTGCCTCCAAAGCCTCAGGTTTATCTCGTACAGAGCGTTGATGAATTTCTCAGACAAGGAGAAAATAAGGCTTCGGCTACCAGTGAAACCCAAGCAAAGTCGGCTGAAGAAACAAAAAACAATGACACCGCTCCAAAGACCATCTCGCTGTCGACTGGAGAATTTAAAGGGTCAAATCTATCAGATAAGCTCATTGCAATGGTATTCAAATTTGTTGGGATCTGTTTGTTTTATAATTATTATTCCTCTTATAGATAAAGCAAAAAGAGAGCGCTTTGCAAAATGAAGAGAGGGATGTTGTGAACAAGTGCCAAAAGATCAAAAAGGATGCAAAGAGTGCTCCTATTTTGAAGAAAATGGCGGAAATAATCTATGTATATTACGTTCAAAGAGAGGTTGCGACAATGTTCCTGGGAAATGTGGTCGAGTACGTAATTAATTCAAACAGAACTCACATCCTAAGCAAAGGTAAACCTGATTATATCTTACGAGCCTTAGTTGGAATCGAATAGGGGATGTTGCTGATTATGTGAATTTTCTAATCGATCTCTGTCCAATGTGGCTGTCGAAAAAAGAGAACCAGAGAGGGACACTTTTATTGATGAATAGAAGCGTCGGATTGACAGAAATATATAGCCTAATTGATGCGTAAAGTAATTTTCACGATTTAAATTTTCTGGCATCTTTGTTTGTAAACAATCTATGCATTGTCATATGCATGATTATATATATTCATTGGAAAATTCTATGGTTGAGAATTGAAGCTCTTTCATTCAATTTGTGCTGACAAATCCACAAGATTGTAATAACGTAAAAGTCCTTGTTTAAAAGAAGGAAAATTCATGCATACTGAAGCTTTGTTACACGTAACAAAATCATCTCCGTGATCGTAATTTCGTAAAATCGATTGATTTCAGTCAGATACAAATAACTTTTTGATAATACCAATATTATTTGCAAGAGTATCACATGTTATTTGTTAAAGAAAGTACTTTATGAACTACCCTTCACAGTATGATAATAATCAATAGATTCTCTGCTAAGCGGGCATAGGGGATAGAAACGAAAAGATATTAGCAACTTAAATATCTGAAATCGATTAAATTTTATTTCTCAACGATAGTTCAGAACACATTGGAGTATATATCACTCACTAGCAGTGTGAACTGCACAAATGCAATTACCTTTCCAATTCATCGAAAATTCGCAGGAAAGCAGAGACGCCGAAGAGACGACAAAAAGAGAGCTGCCAATAGTGAAGGTCGTTTCACTCTATAGCCAACAAAATGTAAGAAATTTGTTCTAATGGATCCAGCAGAGTAAGAATCAGTAACATTGCTTATGATCTTACTTGAAAACAGCTAAAACCAATACAGATTTAGAGTGCTTTTGAATGAATATTTTTCAGTCTCTTTTGATGACGACCAATGCAACTTACAAACGAAAAAAACGGAACAAAAAGCTTTGGCCGGACTCTATATGCATTACTTGGCCAAAACACGCATCTTTTATCTCTCACTTAAGGCCTGTTCTATTTACCGCGAGTTACTTAGAAATTTGTCACTTTATGAAGATATGTAGACTAAGTTTTATAATTTATCCCTTAGACAAAAAAAAAATGGAGGAGATATTTGTCTGATATGCTAATAACTAGAGAGATAATTGTTATAAGGCTTTCACTCTAGAAAATGTTGCATTTGTGTCTCTTGTTTGAAAGCCTCTTTTGTTTTCTTTTTCCAGCTGTGCCAGGATGTCCGAAACCGGGTTGTGTGGTAACTGGCTGTTCTGCCATCTTTTGAGTTTGTTCGACAGGTCTTTGTGTTTCAACTTGTTCAGCCTTCTCCTGATACACTTGAATAGGTTGCTCTTCCTTTTTCTCGGTCTCAATGTTTCTTGTCATTCCTCCGATCGCAATCAAATTATTTTGAACTAAGACTTCGTCTTCGATTTCTTGGACAGGCTCATATTCATCTTTCAAGGTGTCTTTCTCGAGAAGCTTCTCATGGAGAGGCTTCAAGTGAGGGCACAGAAGGATGGAAGGGTCTTCAATTTCATTGAAGGTGTTCTCAAGAGCAGTTACGAGATTAATCTCGAGGTCCTTGAAAGATCTTCTCTCACCTTCCTTTTTGAGCACGAGAGCGTGCTTCATGGCAGGATGAGCGAGGATCTCTTCCCAGGAGATTCTTGACTTTGGATTTAAGGTCAACATTCTTTGTAAGAGGTCCTTGGTTTCATTGGTGACCTCATCTGGGAAGTGAAGTCCGTTTCTCTCCAGATAGTCATGCTGTTCTTCGGCAGCATTGCCCTTGAAAGGGAAATCACCGAACAAGCAATGGTAGAAGATCACTCCAAGCGACCAAATATCGGCCTTGCCCTGGAGGACATCATCGGATTGTTTGTAAACTTCAGGGGCTTCATAAACCGAGGATTCGACTGGTTCTGGGTAGTCGTTAACGTGGATGGCGTCTTCCAGCAACGCGAAGATACCGGAATCGGCAATCTTGACTCTTCCTCCTTGGAGGTAGACAGTATTAGGAGTGAGGAGCTTATTGGTCTGAAGGAGATTGCTGTAGCGGTGGCCAGCGAAGGTTGGCGCCATCTCCCTGATGAGTCTGATAGCACTAGCAATGTGTCTCACAAGTCTAAGGGCATGTGCTTCTGGGATCGTTCTGGTTCTTTCCAGAAGAATGCCTAATTCTCTGTGGTGGCAAGCTTCTGTGACCACGTAGATGTACCCAGGGGCAGGAACGACGATGATGTCGTAGAGTTGAACAACATTTGGGCCGCGGATGGCCTTGAGGTATTCAACTTTGTTTTGGAATTCTTGTTGATCGAAATTCGATCTGATTTTGGTGACAGGGATAACTGTGACGGCGACATCACGGTTGTTCACCTCGTCTCTGCCAGGGTAGGTGCCACCAAATCTATTCTTGGTGATAGGGCGACGATTTGTGTCGAAAACGTAGTTTCCGATTTTTCTTGTCTCAGACATTAAGGAATTAAAGATCGAAGATTTTAGAACAGGATTAGAAATCTTTTATAATTCTGCGTGTTAAATAGCTGTTTAATTGCATTGAGAATTCTAAAACTGGAAAATTTTCGAGCTTCCTGGAACTATGCTTCGGCAAATTTTTTTCCAAATTCTCAGATCGACGAAAAGAGATGTGAAGTCTCACTTAGACCCGGCAATGAGAGGATACTGAACGAAAAATTGCTAACGGCAACTCTAATTTTAGGGGCGCTATTCAGCTTCAATAATACAGTTAATTTATTGGGTTTTAAACAAAACCAGTGCGGGCGTTATTTGGAATCGAAGCCAACTACATTAAAAAAAAACAACACGATATTATTAAAGCTCAGCGAGTGCGTTCTTAGTGCTGATCAACGCTGTTAGTTTGTGTCCATGGGTAAGAACCCATCAGTATCAATGAGAAGACCCGTATAATGTGAATCTGATAGAAAGAAGCTTCGATTTTGGTTTCAACGGCCAAATTACTAACGATTGATACTGACTAAACAGCAGAATCAACTACTTTTCTAACGAGTTCTCTCAGTAGTTTCTCTCAAAAGTACACAAAAATTCACAATCTAATAAATCCTTCTCCTCGGCCAATGTAATTGAAAATTTTTTACTTTTCTCTCATTGCTAACGGTGGATTATGATTATGTTGTTCTATTGCTATTCTATCTCAATTAAGAGAGTTGGCACTACAAGAGTAAAACATTAAGCAAGAAAATCTCATCAGAAGCCACATTGTCAGTTGCGCTTCCTGCAGCTCACAATAGGTGGCTTAGAGCCGAGAATAGTATTGAATCCATTAAACAAAAACAAAAAAAAAATTAGCCGCTCTTCAATCCACATTGACACCTGAAGTCGAATAGCATATTTTTAGACTTCTTCAATTGGAACTCAAAGAGTGACTTGAGATAAAGATAGTTTAGCACTATGTTAAAAGTTTCTTTTTTTTCACGTTTTTCATTAAGGCATCTTCTTGATTTATTATTCATCTTTTTCTCTCTCTCAACCAACATAATACGAATTATTAAAAGTGTTCTCATAAAATTACCGCCTGAATCTAAATCGATAAGAAAGAATATAGGCAAACTTAAAATAAAAAATAGTATCTGTTCGATATCTGCGATTTATGAATAGCTTAACATAAATCCAAGTAATGAAAGTCATTCTTGTTACATCGCTGGGTGATAACACAGTTTATATAATTAGAGACTGATTCAATTTAAGAGGATACTAGATATGAAAGAAGAAAATTTTCTTTGTCTCATCTAGCTTCCGCTATGTTAAATTTGGATTTTGTTGAGATCGACTTTTCCTATCCAGGCTTACCTTGATTAAGAGAGTGTCAGAAAAAGGTTATCCGCAACAAGTTCTCCTAAAATTGTAAACGAAAGGATCAAATTTTTTAAAGTTGAGATATGCAGCTTTAGAATTACAGTTATATTGAACATTTTTCGGGTTTTTCGGTTATTCTTAGGTCTAATTTCACATCAGCTTTGTTACCGCTTTATCTGCTCAAACCTCGAGACATAATCATTAGGAGTGCTACCATTTTACAGGGAAAGCAAACATTATTTCTTCTCAGCCGAAATACAAAAGGAGGCTAAAAACAAATCGAACTTGCTTTTCAATGTGATTAACTTCCATTTGGGTCTTTTGCCTAACAGGCTTATTCGTTATCTTGAGTTTTAGTTTTTGAGCATGTAGCTGTAATAATACGATATGAGAGGATCTTGGCCTAACTGCATTTGGAGAAAAATATTGGATTCACAGAAACGAAGCCGACGCTCCAGGAAGCACCAGTAAAGCTTGTTTTAGCGCGTTGGAGAAACGGGTTCAGAAATGAATTTCACAAAATTTTCTAAAACTTTTACATCATAGAACAACCACCTCCAGAAAATTCTTCTCGTCATTCAATTGAATCACATGGTCATACCCTTTGCCTAGAAAACAAAAATAAAACATTAAGTTTTGCAAGAGAACGCTGATCTCATATACCTATTTTAATTAATCAATAGTTTCTAGCTCTTCACACTTGGTTCTTATTTTACTGACAATCTCAGTAAATGATTACTTCATTATTTGGAAGTATGAAATGCTGATTGAGAAAAAATCTTTATACTGTTCTTTTAACGAGACTAGCTCTAATTAGATAAGATATAATTCCACATTCGAAAAGAAAAAAATGAGTCACCAACCCGAAGGAAGCAATTTGCAATTTACACCCAAGAACGTCAAATCTTTTGATACTTCTGTGCATGATAGTCGCAGTACGCTCGACCATGATGACCATGAAGTTGAGATCGTGAAAAAAGAGCTGAATACTATCAGAGAAGAAAGAGACAGGCTGAAAAGCGAGAAGGAGCAAATATCCCAAGAACGGAATTATCTGAGAGAGGAATTGCAATCAAAAAAACACGAATTGAGTAGCACTATGAGTCTTCTTGATCAAGAACGTAAGAAAGTAGCCCACAAAGACGCTGACATTCGGTCCTTAGAGGAACAATACTCAAAATTAAAAGAATTCACGGAAAAGATGCTAGATAAGGCAAAACAGGATGAAATGGAACATGCGAGTGTCCTAGCGAAACAAAAGCATGATTTCAAAGAAATCAAATCAAAGCTCACAGAATTGGAGGCCAAAGAGGCTGATTCGAATAGAAAATATGCTAGTCTTGAGGGCCAAAATGAGAAATTAAAGAAAACAGTCGAAGAATTAGAAAATAATTCCAAGAAGATACAAGGTGATGTTGCGTTCTATAAGAATCAAGTTGCTGATCTTGAGAAAAAGATCTCTCAAACGCAACACGAACTTAGGATCGTGAAAGATGCCAAAACAGAGGAAGAACGTAGTTGGACCCAGCAGGATGCTCAGCACAATAGCATGCTGCAGGAGAAGACTAAAGAACTATCAAAAGCTAACGAGACTATCGCAGAATTACAACGACAGCTCAAGTCGCTGGAAGGGAAGTATAATGATCAAAAGGCATATCATGACGAGTTTCAACAGAAGATGAAAAGCGAAATTGAGAAGATTGAAGAAGCAAATAGAAAGTTGACAATGGAATTAGCAAAGAGAGACCAGAAGCTACACGATGAGCAAAGGCAAATTAAAATGCTAGAGGCCACAATCTCTCATCTACAGACGCGAAGAGAAAGGAAGAAAGAAGATGAGGAAACGATAAAAAAGTTGACAATTACGATACAAGAGAAAGAGCGACTCCTATCTGAAGCTAATGGAAAAATCAATGAGCTGAGAGATTCAGTTTTCGCGATGAAAAAGAAAGAGAAGGAAATTGAGACTGAATTGTACGCAATAAAGAAAGACAATGAAGCGTTAAAAAAGAGGCATGAGAAACTCGCTCAAAAATACAATACGCAGACGGAAGAGCTTTGGAAAGCAAATGAAAAGGCAAGTCAAGCTGTTCACTTGGAAAAGGAATTGGCACAGCTGAAATCACATCTAGGACAGAGAGAGACGGAATTCGAAAGGATAAAGAAGAAGTCTTCTCCTGATGTCGAAGTGGCACATACAGGCGCTGTCAAAACTAAAGAAAGATTGCATCAAGAGCTAAAGGAGAGGCAGCAACTGAAGGAGAAGCTCGAAAGTGAGTTGAAAGCTGGAGAAGCCAAAATGAAGAAAGAAATACATCACGTTAAAATCCAGAGAAACGTGACTTCGGCTTTCCTCTTGATAATAGTGGGAATTCTATTTGCAATGGGGGTGTTTCAGGCGATAACGGAAGAGTATTGTATTCGGAAATGCTAGACTTGAGACATCTTAAGCGTAATATTGACTCCAATGACAATAATTACATGTAATTCGATATACTATTAATAAGAATTTATAACGTTAGAGTATATAGATGTTAAATCATAATATTTATTATACAGGACATTTCTATTGTGAGTAATGAACATCTTAGAGACTATGATCTCTTAATATATACATATATATATTTGTATAGATCTATTTCTATTATGCAGCCATCTATTGGAGGAAATTTACGAACTAATTATCGGAAAATTAACATGAATGAAGGCTTGTGAATTTAGAGAATTTATACAAATTGGATCAAAGATATAATTCAAACAGCTAGATTAAAAATTATTAAAGCTGGAGATTCAGCAATCACAAATGGATTTTTTTCTTCGTTTTTTCTGCCAACCGCGAAACCGACAAGCTGAAGATGCTGAAGAAGCTGAATCTGTAGACAATTTAAAAGTGGTTTACTGCACATGGGGGCAAAATAATATTTATATTCACAAAAATGGTCTTCAATCCAGAAAATTTACAGTCGTTCGAGGAGCTCAAATGCTGGAACCTGCTTCGATTACTCCAAATTTCTCTTCTTCAAACGACGGTATGCAACCTCTCACCATTTAAAATAACATTTTTTCTATTAGGAGTTGCAGATGCATTTACATTAGTGGAGCAAGTGCCAAATTCCTCACAAATTATCTCTTCGATCTTTTGCGCACGCTATAGAAAGGGTCATTTTGAGATTTTCGATACTGCGAAAGGCATGAAGAGAATATTCGTCTATGATGAACCAACAGGAGGTATTTGTCTACCATCCCATTCTGTTGAAATACAAATTCCAGATATATTCGATATTACATTCAGCCAAAGAAAGAAAGTTGTAGCCTTGTTATCCAGTCAAAGCAAAGGAATCGATTATCATCTCTTTGACTATGTGAATTGGAAGAAGTTAAAAGTCCTAAAACTTGGGGAGAATCTTGATCCTGACAGTAAATTATGAGCTCTTTTTAGTTCTCACAAATGGAAATAATTTAAGGAAGGATTATTGGACTTACCTTTGATTCTGAAGGAGAGCGAATAGCTGCTCTGGATATTAAAGGAAATCTGAATATTTCAGACGTCGCAAAGCCATCTATTTTGGTAAAAACCTCCGTAAACGCAGGAACGAGTATATTAGAAGAAAAGTTTTCTTAAAATAATCTTCCTCTCCTTAAAGGACCAAATTTGTGCCGTTGGAATCTCATTGATCCTACAGCTCTTGCAGTGACATCCTCTAATGAGAATCTAAACTTTTTCGATCCGATTAAACAAGCTTTTTTGTATACGGAAGCTATGCCGATTCATAAATCTGGTAAATATTTGAAAATTATTTGATGGAATCGATGGACAAAATTGGTAGCAATAACGAGCATGGAATGGCAAAAGAATGGGAATTTGCTCGCAACGGCTTCGTTTGACTACACGATGAAATTGTTTGATGTTCGAAAAAAGGGTCCAGTTCAAACGTTTTATGGATTTAAACCATGTAATTGCTCTTATAATTTGAGAAATTACTGATTTAATTCTTTCTACACATAACAAAACAGACAAACTGAAGTCACTCAAATGGAACAATAGCGGAAATTTGATTTTTGTAGCGTCATTGGAATCTATGCTTAAAGTGCTTGAACCACGAACAGGTAAAGCGCTCTACTCATCCAAGCAAAACTCAAAGCGTAAAATTATCGTTTTTTTTTTGCAAGCCTTTCTAACAATATCATCACCCCAAGAACCTCTGAATTCGATGTGCGTTGTAGAAAACTTCAAATCACCTACTAACACATAGACTCAATATTTTTCTTTTATTGCATGTAAATCCTTACGACTTTGTTTCATTCGCATTGGTTGTATTATACAAAATTAGATAATAATGTGCTAGATCTCATGTCCTTCAGCTTGGAATTAAATTAAATCTGTTTTTACAATTATATTTGTGTTCTCTCATTTTTTTATGTTATATTGCTTTCTTAGTTTATTGAAGAGAAGCGTCCGATGTTGCTGTAGTAAAATTTGATCATTTTCTGGCGTAAACTCAGCAATTAAAACCAACCCAAATCAAAAGTAAATTCACAACACTTAATTAATGCAAGGAGGCTCATTCATTTTGCCTTTTTCCTATGAGGAATGCGTTTGAGTAGTCATAGTGTAAGGACTCCCTTCAACCCCAGATACTATGCTCTTTACTCCAGTTGTTTGTTTCCTTATAGCTCTCTCTAGCAACTCTTCTTGTAGAGCATCATTATTTGAAACTCCCATGGAGTTCACGATATCGCTGATCTCTGAACCTCCAACATCCCTTCTGTTTTGGCACCGTTTTCGACAGAATTCCTTATAGCCAGACACCACTCTATAGGATACACCATAAGCAATCGCGTTTATGAATCCTTGCATATAAATCAAAGTTTGAAAAAAACTGCTAATTTCCTTTCCGTATTTCAAATGGATGTCGAGCTGTACACAGATCACATTAAACTGCTGTCCCAGCCAGCAAATGACTAGAATCAACGGAAATTGAAGAATGTATAGATATTTCCATCGATAACTAAATTCTTCAATACTCCTCAAAATTCGGATGGAAGAGAAGCAGAAGTAAAAGCTTAACAAGAGAGCGATTGCAAAAGGTAGATTTTCTGTGTAAAAGAAGCTTTTATCCAATCGCCCATAGACTAGCTTATGATAGCAGAACGGTTGTTGTTGAATGTCATAGTCCACAAAATGCCATTTAATTGCAAGTATGCCTAATGGCACTGGAAGGAGAAATGAAATTAAGATGTAGTATATCATGTTCTGAGAGATTGAAGTGTCCGAACGTTCTTTTGCGATCTTGTAGAATGCGTGAGTGAAGCAAGTAGCCCATGAAAAAGAGGTAAGCACAGCGTAATGTCCAAATCCAACGAAAATTTTGCATTTCGTTTCGCTGAGCTCAGAATCAGTCAGCGAATAAAGCGTGACCATGGTGACATTGACCAGCAAGTCAGAGAATGAGATAAAGAAGATCATTCTGCTTAATGTATTTTGATAAAGCTTAAGCACGACCAAAGTAAACATGATATAGAAGATTCCCAGAGCAGAAAGGATGAAAGCTACTGTATAGCTTGCTGTATGCTTGTTATAACTGATGTAATCTTCTCCTGGGTCAGATATTAAAGTCAATGGGTGGTTCAACATGTCCATCGTTTGATATCTGAAATATTATCCAAATTAAAAAACTCCAATAATAATTTGATTCAAGTAAGTTCTTTAGCTCAAGCTGCTCCGAATTCAGTAATCTGATTGTGACTGAATATAGGAACCTAGAAGCTGACAAAAGGCGATACAGCTGTTGAAGATATTTCAAAGCTTGTCCTAAGTCTATCAAATCCAGAGACCAGTCACTGTTGTGCGTTCAATGCATAGACCTGATAGTTGTTTAACTTCGATACTGAGTATATTGAGCAAGTTGTTAGGAAGTAGTTGGCCCAATAGAGCTTGGCTTTTTGGTGTGCGAAAACGCTCCTTGTTAGGATTGGATAAGAGTCCGAGCTCTTTTTTTTTTTATTTTGGGTTGGTTTCTTTTAACAAAATGGATTGAGTCTATCAAAACTTTTTTCACCAACTTCTTCCAGATCAGCCAGAAAATATATATTGATGCTATGATACCGGAAAAGTTTTTTTGATGCAGGATGAAAGAGAAACCCACTGATTAGAAAAAAATGGAGTGAAAGCGCAAAGTTTCATTGAAATAGACTGAATTGCAAGCAGCAATTCACTCCGAGAACGATCAACTAGCGCCAATCCTGATCTGTCATGCTGAGTGGTGGTGAATCTCTCGGTTTCTGCTCCTCGAGTTCTGGAACTTTGCCCACCTTTCACTCATTTAGTAAGCTTTATATGGAATTTGATAAATCGAGCTTCATCGGGATGGTTGGCAGGCATGTTTCTAAAAAGACCATTAATTTCTACCAGTTCCAAAAAGGGTGATAGAAAATTTGTTAAAAAGACAAATAAATTAACAGCTTTGATGATCGTGAGTAATCTCTGAAATACCTTTTTAAGGATTGGTATAATTCAACCTACCTTTGCAGGTAATCATAACATTAATTGAAGATTTGAACGTTACTAAGGGAAGAACGACTCTTTTTCTAGATAACAAGTCAATAATGTTTGGGAAAAAAGAATCGAGAAGTTGATGGAAATTGATAATCTCATCTTTTCAAAACACATATTACATTTTCTATTTTGTTCAATTTCGAGTGTGATATAGAATACCGGGCTTATTTATCTAAATTTACTCCTAATAGCTTCTCAGGCTAATCGCTTGCTTCGCCTAAACTATTTCCTTGAGCTCACTAGACTTCGCCATTACAATACGATAATTCACATATCAAAAGATCTCTTATTTCCTCCTCAAGCCAAATTATATTAAGAAAGGAAAACACATAATATAATTAAACTTACTCTAAAATTACACGATTCATACCCCCGTCTCAATTCAATGAGGGGAGATAGCCGAATCATCGATTTCCTTATTTCATTTACTCGTATTTTCTCATAACAGGGATGAGAATCACCCGCTTTTATAGTATACAAATAGCCCAATTCTAATTAGAAGCAGAAAGTTTTGGAACAGCAAGAATTTAATTTGCTTTCTATTTCCACTTGGATATACCTTAGAGTTATGACCAATAATAATGCTTGTAATTTTTTAATAGGCAATATTGACTGGATTGTACCCGCAGTCGGAGACTTTTGAAATCTTAAATTTTCTTTTTAGAACCTTCTAGAAAGCTTTATTACTCCTCCATTGCAGAAGGAACCAGAGTTGTTGATTAGAAATATTCGACAGGACGCTGCAAGACTCTTTAGACGCTCCATCTCTCTGCTGAAGCTTTTCATCTCAGGAAGTGATGACTTTTTGTTTAACCAATGAACCCTCTTTGCTTCTAAATTCAATTTACGGCTGTTTTTCAATTATAGAAGTTTGGTCTTCTTTAAGATACTGAAGCTATGATTTTTCCGTCGCTAAGATTAAATTAATTTTTGATAGGGCTTTTTGACTCAAAATATTAAAGGCGTGGACAAGCTTAATCCAAAACCATTGTCTTATGACAGTATAATTTTGCAATTTTATAATAAATCGAATATGAATAAGTTTTTCGAAAAATTTTCTCTGCTGCAAAAAACCAATGTCTTTCGAAGGCTCTCCTCAAAAAATATGCAGCCGGAGTCTGTGGATGATGTGTTGACTTTGATAGTCGAATTTGGAAAAAATTCGAAAATAGAAATAAAAGTTCCTGAGAAATTTTCTCGTCAGCTCACATGCGAATGGCTGCTTGATGAAGCAATAGCAAAAATCAATGAGAAATCGACGATAAAAACAATACAAGAAAATGAAAAAAGTCTCGTTGCGCTGAAAACAAAAAACAAAGACTTTGCTGTGGATTATCTTTTGAGTGATCCAAAGAGAAGTCTCCAGTTCTTAAAAGACGGGACAATTCTAGAGCCATACTACGGTATTGATGCGCGGCCTCTGGATGAGTTTCAGTTCAAAGTTGAGCTTGAAGACTTTGAGATAGAAACGATGCTTGGACATGGTGCATTTTCTACCGTCTATTTAGGTAACACCAATTTTTATGCAGTGATATGATGCAAATTTAGCCCGGAAGAAGTCGACAGGAAAGCTCTATGCCTTAAAACAGGTGAAAAAAGGTGAATTAACAAAACGAAAGCGCAATATGCTTTACAGAGAAAGGAACGCCCTCATCGAGATCATCTCGCCATTTGTTGTCCAGCTGAAGTGGACCTTTCAAACAGTATTAACAGGAAAATTCAAAGCTAATCAATTTCATATTTCAGTCCAACTATTGCTATTTTGTTTTGGATTTTGTGCCTTACGGAAGTCTTCGTCAGCTACTTGGAACCAGAAAATGCCTGAAGGAGGATGAAGCCAGATTTGTTATAGTGGAAGCTATTATGGGGCTGAATGCGATTCACGCGAACAATTTTCTTTATAGAGACTTGAAGGTAACAAATTCTCGGCAATACTAGAAGATGATTTATTTTTTTGTTACCAAGCCTGAGAACGTGCTCCTTGGCGCTGATGGGCATATTCAACTCGCTGACTTTGGACTCGTGAAAAAAGTTAGCAACATCCACGATCTGAACTATTCACAATGCGGGACCTTAGAGTAACGTGCTAATGAGATATTCCTCTGTAATTTCTCATATAGAATTATTGCGCCGGAAATCATAAAAGAAGAAGGCTACAACTGTCTCGTTGATTATTATAATATTGGAACTCTGGCTTTCGAGCTCGTGACTGGAAGGCTGCCACGGTTCAAGACTGTTGACCGCACCTTCGCAGATCAGCGTATTCTCGAAGAGTATAAGATTTCAGCTGAAATGCAAGATTTCATCTGTCGCTTACTAACCACCAATCCAGCCAGTCGTCTCGGTGCGAAGAAAGGCTTGAATGAGATTTGTTCCCACAGCTGGCTGAGTGATGTGAACATGATAGACGTTTCAAAGAAAAAACTGAGGTCGCCTTTTAAAACTGATCCATATGCCATCAAATTCAACACCCATAAATTCAATTTTGCGATCGACGAAGGTTGCAACTATTTGTTCGATAGTAATGTGATTAATGAATGGTCGAATGGCAGATTCGCTGATAGGAATTTAGCAAATTTTTCGTTTTACGGGTTTGGGGATGAGACGAGTGACTTGTACGTTTTTTCCAAGAACCCTCCATCATTCACAAAAGCTCCCGTACGCAGTAATATATCATCAGCTCTGTTTCCCTATTCATGTTCGAACACACAACGGCCGAGTCATGCTATGGATAGCAATCACTTAGGAGCAAAAGTGTTGGTTTGCAAGAAAGACGAAAATTCTATCCGCGAAATGAATGACGAAACAACTGACGAAGTTAGTGATTCGAATGACGTGGTTGCTTCAAAATTGGAGAGATACAATCAACTAGAAGCAGGAACCCCGAAATCGAATGGGGTTTCAAGATGGAGCACTCATTCGAAAAGTCCGATATTTTTGGACACGTCCCCATGATAATTCATTATAAATTAGAGAGGTTTCCTGGAAGGAATTTCATCCTCCAGAAATTAATACGATAAATTCAAGCTTAATTATTTAGGCTTTCTTTGGACATTTTGTTTGAATAATTCAGAGTCACAAATGTATACTAACTACACATTGACAATAATTTTTTGATCGATGATTTGTTTTTGTTTCAGTGTAGTTTTTCAGAATCACTAGTTGTAAATTGTTTCAGTAGATTTTTAGAAAATGTTATTAGACTCACTCAAGATTGACTTTTTTTCTTCTAATCGTAATCGATCAGGACAGCATTAGAAGATGTCATTCAGAATTATCATGAGAGACTTTCAGTACAAAGAAAGAGTAGGATATATATTGGTAGAATTTTGAAGGATTCGAGTTTTTTTAAAGACACTATTATGATTTCATTTTTCTCAAAATCTTTGTTTTCTAAGGCTTTTAGTTGACTTTAAAATTTAATTTTCTTCTTTTCTGCGATTTAGATGGAGAGTTTCTGTGAATACCAACGATCAAGATTTCCACTTTTCATCATGCTGCCTGTTGATCCAAATTCAGACATTCAAATGAGAAAAAGCTTCCTCTTTCATACTTGCTTTTCACACTAAGAATGCACAAAAAATTTAATATAAATCGAGCCGGAATATAACTTGTGCCTAAACTCAGAATAAATTAATTCGTAAAGCTGAAATAAAAGCACACAGCACAGTTCCGAACAGATTTCAAGAATGTATGGGGGATACCAACCTTATATGTCTCCACCAGGCTACTATAACCCTTATCAGTATTCATCTACAGTAACTTCCTTGGCAACCATTCGCTGACATATTCTTAGTCATCTTTACCAATGATAAATCCTTACCAAATGGACCCTCTCTATCAGAACTACGATCCATACCTTGCTAGCTCTTCCCTCTCAACCCGCAGCAACAGACCTAAGCAGCTAGTTGAAGAAGAGGATTTCGATCAAGAAGGAGTTTTATATATGATGCAAAAACAGAAACTCCTCCTGGAAAATTTCGCCATCCAACTTAAATCTCAACGCAACGACGACTATCATCGAGAAACTGCAAAATTGCTAACTAAGATCGACAAACTCGAGCGGGACTCAAATAAACGGCAAAATCAATTTTTTAATGATCTCAAGCGCTTTGATGGTATGCTCGTTTATTTAACAGTAGTTTGATTCGATGACATTAGATCATGAAAAGAATAAATCTGCAATCACTAACAAGGCGATGAGGCTATATAACGATCAAAAATACGATGACGAATTTATGGATGAACTCTTTCAGAATCCAAAATTTATGAGTAAAGTGCAGGAAAGGGTGGGATATATGCCTCCAGACAGGATGGGCTATATGCCCCGTGAAAGGACTGATCCATACGGTTATCGCGACGAGCCCAGAGGCTTAAGAGGCGAGAGAGCTCCTCAGAGATATGGAACGATCCGTGAACTAGGTCCACCAGTTAGAAGAAGTGATGTGAGACTTCCAACTCTCAAGGTTATTGATGATGAGGCACCGCCACAACGCACAGGAGGGAGGAAGACGACAAGGATGACTGGAAGAGACGATGATGCGATTTCAAGGATTTCGAGGAGCAGTCGAGGACGTAAAAAAACGATGACGAAATCGATGAAGGTGTAATGACTAGTTGAAGCTTTCGTGGTTTCTCTGCCAATCTATTGAGTTTTTAGATTATCATTTATATTTTTTCTTCATGAATTATCGATTCCTACACTTTTACATGTAGTTTAATTTCTTTTGTTACTGATAGTTGCTGTTTCATGCATGAAATATTTCAGCTTCCCAGAGTCTCGTGACTTTCTGTTGAGTGCTCTGTTAAAAATTAATGGCATTTTTCTGATGATTAGTCTGAAAAAAATTCAACTGAAAACGTATGACTCAGATTTTAAGAGATATTTTAAGAGGAAAGGATCTGGGTTAGCATTTTGTTAGTAAGCCTGAAAAAATTATTGAGATTCTTTTTCGCTGACCTTGAGAAATTAGAAGCGAATAAATTTGCTTAGTTGACTAAACACTCACTCTAAATATATCGAATCAACTTTATATTGCGGATTTTATTCAAAGTTCCTATAACGGATGCTGGTGTCCTAATCTCCCGTTAAAAACATTTAAAAACAAAATACCGGTAGGCTTAACAAATGGAAAACGCATTCTGTCGAATGATTCCTCTCTGCATTCGAAAAGTGAATAAAATCATCTGAAAGTGCTGTCTGAGGGGGTTTCCTGCCTTTTTTCAATGCGATCAGTTAAAATCAGCTAAATCAGTAATGAAAGCAGAGCCATTATTTTTTTAAATTTTAGCAGGTGTGTTAACTGACCTGATTTTGATTTAATCATTCTGATCTCGGCTTACTGGCTTCAATTAACAACCTCTAATAATATCGATTCGGGTTCTTATTAGTGTTTTTAATCGCACGATTAATTCATTAAGAATCAATTCAAACCTCGTCCTAAAAAAAACAAGGCCTCATCTGTTTTTACCCGCTTTGCTGGTTTTAGATCATAATCTAAAATAATTCAGTTTATTTTTGACGTCCTCTCTCTATCTCAAGAGAAATAGAAACAAAATATGATACAAGAACAATCCGCTCAACCATCTTATCAAGTTGGAAGTAAAATCGGTTCAGGGTCCTTTGGACGGATCTTCTCAGCCACTAACGTTGCAACTGGAGAGCAAGTCGCCATAAAAGTTGAGAAAACAAACGCTGAGATACCGCAGCTAGCTCATGAAGAATCGCTATATAAGCGCCTTTTTGAGAAACAAACGAGTCCTGAAGGCATACCAAGGATCTACCGCTACAGCACTCAGTCAGAGTACTCGCTCCTCGTGATGGAACTGTTAGGAACATCACTTGAAGAACTTTTTAATACTTGTGGGCGTAAATTTTCCTTAAAAACAGTTTTAATGCTCGCGGATCAAATGTTGAGCCGGCTAGAGTACATACATAGCTGCGGGATCATCCATCGAGACATCAAGCCTGAAAATTTCGTTTTAGGACTCGGAGAAAAACAACACACTGTCCATCTTATTGATTTTGGGCTCGGAAAAACATATGTGAAGGGAGGCAAGCACATAGAGTACCTCAAAGGGAAAAAGTTCATTGGAACAGCTAGGTACGCCTCGATAAACACTCATAAAGGCATCACACAAAGTCGAAGAGATGATTTAGAGGCTGTTGGTTATGTATGGATTTATTTTTTAAAAGGCAGTCTCCCTTGGCAAGGTCTAAACGTCAAAGACAGAAACCTAAGATATGAAAAAATCAAAGAGAAAAAACTGGAAACTCCTATCAATGAGCTCTGCAAAGACCTTCCTTCTGAGTTTGCGCAGTACATGAAATATGTCAGACAGTTGGAATTTGAAGAAGAGCCTGACTACAAGAAAATGAGAGGTCTTTTTACAAGTCTCTTCGAAAAGAAAGGTTATGAAGAAGACTTAGAATTTGACTGGTGTTTGAAGAAGAAGAATACATCTGAAGTAGCGAAGCCATTGAATAAGACCGTCCTCAACGCTGATAAGTTCAAGGAGACTGAAGAGAACGAGCATGGTAAAGTTAAGGACTTAAAAATCAGTATTGAAACGAAAAATGTTCGGATTCAAAAAATTTCAACATTAACTTTGAAGAGCACGAGAGACACGACTCAGCAACACCACCAACAAGGCAACAAGTCCAAGGCTTGTTTTTCCGTATTTAATTGCTTTTTATAAGTATTTTTAAGGATTGCGAAGATTTATCATCCTTTCCTTAAACTACCTAATTAAGCTCAGCTTTTCAAGTATGTTGTATTATATTTTGAGAATGTGTAATTATGTTATTATTTCCTTATAGTTGTATGTTAACATATCCATCAACAACAACGGCAGCCGTTCCTCATAATTAAGACTCCTTTAATTAACCACGTTCATGTGACACCAAAACTGTTGTTCTTTAATTGTGATGGGTTGCAAGTATCAAACGTGACATTTGTCCAAATACTTCTGCAACATAAGTCAATAGGAAATTGAGCCATTTCCATTTGGTAATGTGCTGCTACGTCTCGGATCATTGGATTAACTCTCCTTCGAGTTTATTATATTTTCAGAGGCAGATCCTATTTTTCTATTAAAGATGAGTAAGACATTATTTAACTTTTTTTTTTATGAATCAGTTCGAAAATTTTTTTGTGCTTAACTATCTCAAATATGCTTTTCATGCTCATATTGCTTGCAATATATATGTGCACTTTGTAGAACTGAGTTAAAAAAATAGTTTCTTACTCGCAGCTTACTTATGATCATAATTAAGGTTTTGCTTTTAAATTATTCGGAGCTTTTCTGATTCTATAGTTAGTTGTCAGAGTTTTTGCTCTGTTCATCATGTTCTCGCCAAATTCCTCAGTTCCGACAGTAAAGTCTTCGTCCTGTGCCTTTATCCTCGAGTCAAGATCAGCAACGGTTGAGGCTTTCTTGGTACCCCACGTGAACTTTTCAGTTCTTCTTTTTCTCACCTCAATGTCATTATCATCTTCTGGCTTCACAGTTTTTCCTTTAAAAGTGAAGGCTTTGAGGGCTGTTCTCTCTTTAAATTGCTTTGCATTGCCTTCGGCGTCCTTTTCGATGCTCGAGATATCCAATCCCAAGGGAACAAGCTGGATAGAGAGAGGATCAGGAATATAAGGCGCAGCAACGTTCTTCTCCTGTAGGTCTCTAAAATCCATTGCTTTGAACCAACTATGTTCAAGGCATAATTTTATCGCTTTTGGATCGCTCGTTGGTTCTTTCTTGATCATTCCATAGATGAAATCCTTACAAGCAGAGGACAATACTAATTGTTTCTTTGCATGTAGATCAGACAAATCGATGAGACTTTGAGTGTAGTGTTCGATTGACGCCACATGTCCATGGAGCACTTCATATAGGAATGCTCCCAACGCTCGACAATCCGTCGCAAAATCGTCTTCTTTCCCTACTGTTCCCTCCAATTCTTCGATCGGAATATAATCCTTAGTTTCTGATTCTTTTTTTTCGCTTATGTTAATTACTCTAGAACCTCCAAAATCACTTAGCATTATATGCCCATCCACATTGATCAATATATTTTCCTTATTGAGGAGTCCATAGACATATCCCTTGGAATGCATTGCGGATAGCGCAAGGAGTACCTCTGCCGCATAAAATCTCATGCAATTCTCTTTCAATTGGATGACTTTGCTTTCCAACGACTCCAATGTTCCTGAGTGAGCATAGTCCATCACGAAATAGCTATATTCTGGCGTCTGGAAAGCAAAATGCAGTTTTGTGATAAATGGACTCTCAGTATTGATCATAATGTCCCTCTCCAGCATTAATTTCTTTTGAGTCTTGCCTGTTAGTTGACCCTTAGGGATCTGCTTCAAGGCGTAAAACTTTCCTGTTTGCTTCATTCTTACAAGGTAGATATTCGTATATTTTCCTTTTCCTATCTGTGTGATGAGCTCAAAGTTGTCAAGCCCTATCACTTCGGAAGGATCGACTCGTTGGACTCCAAAGTGCGGGATGAGAACGACTTCTTTGGGCAAAAACGAAAGCGATTGGCCTGGAACAGTAAGGAGATAATCGATAGAGTAATCATTATTTTGCGTTTTAAGAGCCACGATTTTAGAGACAGGCTCAACGGGTAGACCTTTGCGCTTACATTCTTCTGTAAGCTGTGAGCAGACTTCAGTCAACAGCCAAATGGAGGTGTGGTAGATTTTCAGGTCGAAAGCGAGATTAATGATGATTTGGACGGAATCCGAATATTCGACCACTATTTGGCGACCAGGGAGAGTCTTGGATTTTCTTTTCTCAAGGGACGCAGGAGAATCGCCACCTTGGTTATCGCGATCTTCAAATCTGGCTTTCATGGATGACGTCGGGGCTGTTATAAAATTTTTTAAAAATATTGAATAGCAGCCTAATACAGAGAGCACCTTCAAATATAAAATTAAGTCTTGAATCAAAAAAACGATGTTGGCTTTGAATGCGTTTAATTTTTTTAATAAAAGGAACTCATGCTTTGAAGCAACGTCAATGTTTTTTCCCCTAAAAGCTCTTTTTCCCCTAAAAGCTCTAAAGGAAGTTTTACCGACGCGTTTGATTAGGGAATGGTCGGATAGAACTTTTAAGATCGAACCATAAGTATATTTGTGATTGCTAATAATTGGTAATTGGGTGAGATTTTGTTTCGAAAAAAGCTGTCGGGTAATCTCGGAGACCCAAAATTGGGGGCCTTGTGGTCATTTGAATATGAAATTAGTGCAATCCTAATTTTATTTATCAAGAGAATAATCAAAATATTACTAGATCCGATGACATGTTACTGCCTTAGAGCCTCGCTCTGCAGCCAAAGCAATATGTTCGTAAGGTTTCTTTTTGCTCTAAAGGGGGTTGTTTCACATAGTAGAAAAATGCTCTCAGAAATTAGCGTTTTAATTTTGAAAATTAATCACTTAAAGGGTGCCAGAAGTATCGAAGTGCACTGAAAGTTCATTCATATAAAATAAGTACTCTAAACTGAAAGCTCGTGCAAATTCCTCATTAAGAAGAGAAAATGATTTCAGCCCTGCGCACTTACAAAGTTGTGCAATGAAATAGATTAATTCAATTTCTCTCTGCTAAAGGAGGGTGTCTTTTGAAATGAAAATTATTTCGATAAGAATTTCAAAAATAAATTGGATCTATGAAAGAATTCCTCCATATATCAACTTTTTTTTTGAAAAAAAATTAACAACAATCGGTAGGCTATGCAAAGATGTTTGTGACGTAAATATAACTACTCATTTCTTCTTCATTCTCTTAAGACTCGCCTTGTATTCACTACTGATCTCCTCATTCGGTTAAATTTTATAGAAATCATCTTTTCTAATGAATGTTTTGCTAAGGTCAAAATATTTTTATGATGAAAATCCTTATAATTGTGCTCCATATTGAGAGATTCATAATCAACGAATTTATAATTTCCTCAGATTTAAACAATATTAACTCACTTATCCTATGTGAAAAGCCCCTACACCTTCAAATATTGCCGAGAGCAATTTCTCTCTGAGGGTTGGAACTAAAGAAATGATTGAATTAAAAAAGAATTGTCTCAAAGAATTACTAGGTAGAAGCAGCAGGCAATATTTCGGAGTAGAAGGGATTGACATTGATGTTCTTTGAAGCCAGCATGAGCTGTCTTTTTCTCGAGGCTAACTGAAATAAATGCACTTCCTAGTTTCTCTCTATCTGTGAAATTGCATGCGGCGACTACGAATGTTTCAGGACTCGATAATATTGAGAGATACTAGCCAACATATTTCCAACAATTCACATTACACCCTGCAATTAGACTTGTGTTCATCATTTTAATATTTAGTTCTCAATATTGCTGTTTATTATAAATGATTTGAATAATCCTTTGAATTGACTCTTCAATATTGAATACTAGAGGATTATTATTATGTATTTTGGCCATCCTGTCCCAATGAGGTCCAGTCTACATAATGGTTATGAATGTTAAGATAAAGAGTAAAAGAGATTGTTGTTACCATGTCCAGACTTGAGAGTTACAGTGAAATCGTTTGTGGTTTTTATTTCTTCGTTGGAAAGCTCTTTAACAATTAATAAATCTTGGTAAATCTTTTTGAAAATGGTTGGATTTTCACATAAGTATGGTTTCAAGGCTAGTATGGTGTCATCACTAAGGAGAACGTTTACAGAACCAGCTCTCAGCAAAGCTGCTTTGAGAACGATTTCGATTCTCTTTTCTAGGGGGATCTGATTTCCAATCGCCATCTCTACAATAAAAGGCAAGACTTCCGTATTCACATCTCCTTCCAGCTTGAATATATGATCAAAAATTCCGTCATTTACAGCCCTCTCACCATAATCTTTGTTCCAAATCATCACGAGGAGTAAATTAGCACAATCCAATTTCTTTACATCTGTGCGATGCAATGATTCGTTAAGGAAGGTTTTCTTCGCTCCTTGATATATCAACTCTATGTCCTTCAGTTGAGCAGCTTGGAACTCATTCGGAGGGATCTCATACAAATTAGCATGTTTCTTAAGTCTATTTTCGGCAGGTTTCTGGCTAAAGGCAGTCAAGCCAGAAGGGAATAAGCCCTCTTTGTCATTTAGATAGAGTTCTCTTGATTTATCGTCCAATAACTTTGAGAATTTAATGTTGATTTCTGATGAAAATTCGAAGAAGAAGTCTTCACTGAGGATTGGAGGGATAAATTCTCGATCCGCTTCTGGAACTACTGCAATTATTATTTCATGGAATCCCTGATAGAAAACGGCACTAAACAAAGTATTGATTTCTGGTTTGAGACTTGAGTTCACCTTTGGAAGGACTTCTGTTCTCAGCCCGATAAGCTTGTCAGTATCTTCTTTTGCGATGGCTTCGAATACTTTTTCTGCTTCCTTATGCAGGTCGTTAATATATTCTTGGAACTGCTTCTCATTTGCGATTTCAGATGTGAAGACGTCTTTCACAATTTGCTTCAAGATAGGAATTGTTGATAGATCAGCCTTTGAGAAAGACAGCAAGAGCTGTTGGATAATTTGTTTATAGTTGGCTGAAATAAACCTTTTCCATGAAGCCATGTATTGCTTTTTAATCTCTTCTCCAGTTAGTTCAGTCTTTTCTTCGTCTTCTTGGTTTTCTTCGTTTTCGGAGTCTTCACCCCAAACTTTTGCTCTTCTAGCGTTTCAGAAGCGTTTTCAGTGATCAAAAGAGAGAGTACATTTTTAATGTAGTCATGTGGAATCTGGCTCTTATTCTCCGGAAGAGTGATTAAATTCGAAATGTCGAGATTGACAAACACTTCATTCAGAGCTATAATTATATTTATAATGATATTCTTCTTATCTTCTAGAGAGAGGGAAGTCTTGCCATTAATTCTCTTTGCCATCTCCCAAGTACACTGAGAAAACGTTTTCGACTTAATGGTCATGCCTAAATTAATGACGGAGTATAAGATACACTCTCTTTTGTTCTGAATCTTTTGGAAGAATAGAACTCAGAGTTCTGAATTTCTCTTCCAATGTGGAAATGATCTTCGGTAGCTTTTTTACGAGATTCTTATTGCTGACAAAATCACTCAACCCTTGATAAGATGACTCACTCTCCCAATTACCAGTTCTCTCACCCAGACAATTTATCAGCACCTTGATCAAGTCAATCCAATGAGAGAATGCGGTCAATGTAGAGGTGATTTCCCCTTCGATGCTGGATATTGAGAGGCTATCGAGTTCATCAAGCGCGGAGTCAAGACGAGAGTTAAGAGCCTCAAAGATTTTGTCAATTATTTCGCGACTTGTGCTTTCACCCTCTCTAATGAATGCAGAAAGCAAAAATCCTAGCAAAGAGTTGTGAATGCTTCTCTTTTTATAAAAATTCGTCGGACCGAGTAAAGACTCGGGGAATTCAATTGAACTTTTGTTTTGGGTTGGAACAGAAATGGATACCAGGCGATAGAACGCTTCAACGAATTTGACAGGGTTTAATTTTTTGCTCAGGTGGATTTTCGTGAGCTCCTTGTGATTATTGTTTAGGCTATTGCCATCATTTTCCTCGTTAGAATGGAACTCCACGAAATAATGATTGAGACGCGCAAGATCATTAAGATCTTTCCTGGTCAGAATACTCATCTGTTTTGGATTCGTGCAAATACTGGAGACTTTTTCGCCCAAGCTGTTGACAAGATCGACAATTTCAAAGAATCCATCAGCATTGAATAGAGTGGGTCGTAATATCGATCGATCACAGATGATTGAATAGAATCTTTCTTTTCCTTGTAAGATTCCAAAGTCTTTAGTAAACATGTTCAAGGCTTCATGTTTTAATTTAGTTTTTTCATCTTCCCTGAAATACCATGAAATCCCAAAAGATGCGTGATTTTTAGGTTGGTACATGAATATTCGAAGTGTTTTTCCTAATTGAAAAAATTTGTGAAATATTGAGGTGCTCACGAGTAAAACTGACAACAACAACAGCAGTTTTTCTCAACACTCGGACTTCAAGGAACTGAAAGTCCGATTTTTCTTAGTTGAATGTCTGATTTCTCAGCAGTTCGAAAGGGTTGTCAGTTTTTTTTGGAATCGTTTACTATGTATCGGTCAATTTACTCTAATACGAAAACCTCGAATTCGAGATGTCAATCTTTAGAAATTTGCGTCAGGATATATTCCCAATTGAGTTTCTAAGCGACGTTGGAAGGCCCCGAGGGATAATGGGTCAACTTCTCCTTGAAATACTCCAACAGCGAGGTCATCAAATTTTTCGATATTTCTTTTCATCATTTTCGTGAGTGCTTGGAATTTTGCGATTATGGCTGGGGTCTTAGTCTCATCGTACTTCTCTTTGCGATCGCTATCATCTGATAGGATCTGGATTACAATAAACAGCAAGAGCAATAATTAACAATCAATATCATTTTTTGAGATACCAAATGCTCAAATTACGATGCTGAATTATCTTTTTGGCAATAAGCGTTTAAGTGAAGAAGAAATCCATGATTCACTGACTGATAGACTGAATGAATTAATGTTACTCTAGCTCAGCTTGAAACTCGAAGTATGACGCCTCGGTACAATAGTACCAGAATGATAACAAACAGCAACTCTTCAAATTGGAATACATATCCGGACAATTCAAAGCGAAATAAGATATCTTTTATTCCATCATCACATCTCCCGTCTTACTTGAATTGAGCTCCCATATATTTGCTTGGTTGCTCATGACACTTGAAACCCTAACCACAGAGCAAATCTCATTAATTGTCAATCATCCTCTCCATATAAGAGTCAATCATCATCTTTTCGTGATAGTTTCTGGTGTAGCTACTGTGTGTGTTAAAGGACTCTTATCATTACTTATTTTACCTAAGATTAGTACTTCAACCACGATCATAATATAGAAATAGCAATTTTAGGTTTCGGATTTGTTATTTGTTATACAGTCCCAAATTTTCCTTGTTAGATTCTGAGTGTGAATACTTGGAATAGCGAATATCTTTTTCAAAAAAAATCATAATCAAAGAATCTTACCTAACTTTAACTATGGGTCGGTCATTTTCTAAGCTTTTTGATAAACTTGCAGGAAAGAGAAAGCTGAAACTCTTGATGCTCGGACTTGACTTTGGAGGGAAGACAACTATCCTCTACAAACTTAAACTCGGAGAAGTCGTCAATACTATTCCTACCATTGGATTAAACATTGAAACAATCGAATATAAGGGCATTTTGATCAATTGTTGGGATGTAGGCGGCAGCGCTCGCATAAAAATGCTCTGGAGATATTATTATCGTGAAACTCAAGGAATTATTTTTGTTGTGGATTCTTCAGACAAAGATAGGATTGCCGTCGCTAAAGAAGAACTGGACAGTCTTCTGTCTGAAGAACTACTTAAAGATGCTGTCCTGTTGGTACTCGCGAACAAACAAGATATCAGTGGAGTTTTAAGTGTCACTGAAATTGCAGAGATGCTTGATCTTACCACTATCAAGAGCAGAGAGAGTGGCATATTCAAGGTACTTGTGCAACGAGTGGTGAAGGTTTGTATGAAGGTTTTAACTGGTTGGCACAAACCATCTCCAAGAAGAAGAAGAGCAATGAAAACAAACTCACACAATAATCATAGAACATATTTTTTTGATTTTTTCATTGTTTTAATGGATCAAACTTTTCTTTGTTAATAAAGAACTAGATATTCCGAGAGAATCAATTTGACCCCAAAAAAGTCATTTGTAAATCATGAATCAATAGATTCTTTTTTATGATTTTTCATTTGCTCTTTCGGAATCTGAGATTATTAAGTCAGAATTTGAAGACATAGGTTGATGTGGAAATCTTTTATAGGTTTCAGCCCTAAGCAAAGTAGAATGAAAACAGCTGACAACGTAGTATATGTTAAAGACTGAGCTTAAAATCAATTATAACTCTCTTCCCACATTTTTTCAAGTTTGGTACTAAAATTGAACTATCGCGAATGTGGATCCTCGCACATTTAACAATTATGGTGATAAAAGATGAGGTATGCTTCAGGAAGGCTCGTGAATAATGTAATTTGTAATTTTGTTTCAAATGAATCTAAAAAGCAGACTGAAAAAAGAATCGCAACAGGCCGAAGCTACTTTTTGATATTGATGCCTCTCGAAGAAAAGGACCTTTAGTCTATCAGATTTCTCCATTTCTAAATGTAATGCGAGGAAAAGCCATCTCTGGGCAGAAGAGAATTAACAGAAATTGTTCTATCCACTGGACTTGCTGTAGAAGTTGATAATCGAAACAGTGGTAGGTAACCTATTGGCCATTTTTTCTAAATATTGAGATTCAAAGAACAATTCCATGCCTTCATTATCGAAAAGGCAAGTTATCACTAAGGGCCTGCGTAACGCTGGGACTCACTAAGTCTACTAGTTAAGCTGCTGATGAATGCAAGACAGGAAATTATGATTACAGAATTTGTTGTTCCTGATTTTCTGAGTCAGATCCTGCAGTTGGTTCTATTAATCGAAATAGCGGACACTTTTTAAAAAAATAATAAAATTCAGTGAATATCAAGATAAACTCACTCTCTATCAATGGGACTCACCTCTTCCAGTCCAATTGCCAAACTTTTTGGGAAGAACGAACTAAAAATCTTGATGCTCGGACTTGATGCTTCAGGCAAAACCACCATTCTCTATAAACTCAAACTCGGAGAAGTCATCCCTATTGCTCCAACCCTCGGATTCAGTGTTTCACCACCACCAGACATCATAAAATTCTCTTTTGTTTCTTGGAATGTTGGTGAAGGCGACTCTATCAAACCTCTGTGGAGTCAATGCCGTTATAACACTGAAGGACTAATTTTTGTTGTAGATTCCTCCGATAGAGATAGAATTGCAACAGCCAAGGAAGAGTTGCAACGGTTGCTAATGGAAAAAGAGTTCAAAGATTCTGCGCTCTTAATTTTTGCCAATAAGCAAGATATCAGTGGAGCTATGAGCGTTGCTGAAGTTGCTGAGAAACTTGATATTATTACCTTTAAAAATCGAACCTGGCATATTCAAGGCACTTGTGCCTTAGCCGGTGATGGTTTGTATGAAGGTCTTGATTGGTTAAGTAAGGCTGTCTCTAAGAAGAAATAAATCGAAATGATACCATTAATTAAATAATTATTTATATCTCAATTCTGTTTTCCCTAACATTATGGTTCCATTAGCAGATTTATCAATTTTCAAGGCCCTATTCATGATTTTTACAACTATGTACCATTTTCTTAGACCCTTCAAATAAAGATGGTGAGCCAAAGCTTCCAATTAATCAGGTTGCCGCGGAATAAATTTTAACAGGGTCTCAAATAGAATGATTTTGAAACCAGATTTGAAAGCTAATGGTAAGTATCCATTCAGTTGTTTGTAACTTTCACATACCCAACAACCCAACTTTCCAATCTGTCCGTGACTCTTGATCTGAATTTTCCTAGTCAGATCCTGTGTATTCTGGATTTAAATACCACAAATTTCAACAATCAAACAAGCTAAATTAAGATAATTGAAAATTAAAAAAATCACCTTCTATCATATGGGCCAAACAATTTCTAACTTATTTGGCCGTCTTTTCAGAAAGGAGGAAACTAAAATCTTGATGCTTGGACTCGAGAATGCAGGCAAAACAACCATTCTCTACAAGCTTAATTTTGGAGAAGTTGTTTATTCTATTCCTACCATCGGATTCAGTTTGGAAACAGTCGAATATAAAAGCACTTTAATCATTTCTAGACCCGTAGGAGGGAGCACTCGACCCAGACCACTCTTGAAATACTATTATGCTCACACTCAAGGACTTATTTTCGTTGTCGACTCTTCTGATAGAGATAGAATTATTCAGGCCCAGGAAGAACTTCAAAATACACTCTCTTTTGAGGAACTCAAGGACGTTCCACTATTGGTCCTGGCAAACAAGCAAGATCTAGCTGGTGCTATGAGCGCTTCTGAAGTTGCCGAGAAACTTGATATTATT
>ENA-UOTX01000408-UOTX01000408.1-compost-metagenome-genome-assembly--contig:-NODE-408-length-47065-cov-6.886652_pt1 | contig 47065 bp, 19 predicted proteins | sample MGYA00238143_ERZ746982 | MGnify/ENA primary metagenome ERZ746982 (study PRJEB28758, sample SAMN06268862) | compost metagenome | isolation source: single cell | place: USA: California, Emeryville, Joint... | reverse complement strand
CGCTGAAGTTGTCCTCGTTAGTATAATTTCCAGAGAAGATTGCGTTATGGACGTAGACTGACATGGTGCTATCGACAGAGAGATTTCTAGTTGGAAGATAAACTGTTAAAAAGGCTGAGTCGCTTCGGTCAGGGGGATAAGCAAATGAATAGGTGCTGTTGGAGGTCGAGGGATACGTGTAGTTATTAATGTAATGAGCAGGGTTTGAAATCGCGGTCGAGTTCCCAGAATTAATAAATCTAATTGCTTTCTCGATTTCCGGTTGGGCTCTATATTTACAGTAAACTCGTAACAATTCAGTAACGTCGTTGTGATCCAAGCCGTTCCAAGTCACATTGAAGACATAGATAGATGTGGGAGTAATAAAACAGCTGGCGCTTTGGTTGCGAAGCAAAACTTTGGTTGAATTATAGTAAGAAGCGTTTCCATAAGCATCATACTTGATGGAAATGTTGGCATTATATACTCCTGGTCCTGAAGGAGTTGCGATGGTGTAATTCGTGTCCTTGATATTAACGTAATCGATGGTTTGGTTTCTGTAGTTCCAATATTGACCTGTCCAGTTTCTGGCGATGTCTGGAGATATGTAATCTCTTGGGAGGGTGAAGTTAGTGTCCAGAGTAGCATACATGGGATTCATTCTGGCAGCTAGAATCGTTAGACTAGCGAAGAGAAGGATATTGATGGTTGTCAAGCACTTTTTCATTGTTCGTTAAATCGAATTAATTTTCGTGAAAGTAGTTTTTGTGTAATGTGAATTTCAAAGCTAACAACTCCTGGAATTTGATGATGAGATGAGATCAGAATCCTCGAATGTTAAAAAAGTGATAGATTGAATGATTGTTTAACTCACTTGAAAAATATGGGGATACGGAAGATTATTATAAGAGTGCTCAACGATGGCGCAGTGTAAGGAAATTCTTTGATTTCTGTTTGAAATGGTATATTTCTATTTAATTAAATTTTCCATTTTCAAGACTGAAATTAATTCGACAGAGAGTATGGATGATGTTTTCAAAATCTGAAAGAAGGAAATCTTATTCTATTTTCTTATAAATCGATGATTTTGCAATGGTGTCTTGAATATCGCCGCCTGAGACGATAAGCTCAGGCATATCTTATTCCACCCGTATCAGAACTTTCTAATGAGTTTTCAATAAGGAAAACTATTTTGCAGACTTGTTAGTAATTTCAATGAGCTCGAGCAAGTACCCCACTGAAAAGCCCTGGAACCCTTTAAGAGGTCTGTTGACTAGGATATTCTTTCAATGTCATGAATTCTCACAATCGAAATTCTCCTAGAGAACGAGAACGGATGAAATAATTCATACTTATTTGATCTACAACAAAGTCCTCAATCACAGTTTTTGTCGGATCGAATAGATTCTGAAATCTTAACCTTTAAAGCTCTGAGCAAAATTGCTCGGTTATTTTCTATGGCTAAGAAATCGCAATGAATGGGTCTGTTTCACGCTTGCATGCAAGACTCGAAAATACAATGTTCGATTCGAATCCCTTCCACTTTATGGATACTAATGTGGGTTCGTTATAGGAAAGGAAGCCCTTGGCATTTTGGACATGAAGGAAATTATTTTTGGAGCATTAGAGGGGACTTTCAGGAGCTACAAAATTGCAAGAAACAAATGTCTTTGTTATGGCTGGTTCTGTGGTTAGATTATTTTTGTTTCTAATTAATTTTCAGTGTCCAGTATTCTGAAATTTTCAAAGATAATTTATCCAGAAATTAACGTTTTCTCGTTAGAATTTTCTGCAATCGATCAGGCATTCTTGTAAAACATGTGAATCAACGATTCAAACTTATAGGAGAAGAAAAGAAGATTTGAACTAATACAAACATTTTCTGCTGGCCTTGAATCTCAAGATTTCAGCAATGATGTTAAAATTTTATAGCCTCAGACATTTTAAAAGTAGTAAAGGTCTTTGACTCTTTTTCGAATATTTATCACTTCTTTAAGCTTCTCTTAGCAAGAAAGCATTATATCACATTACATTATATGGAAAATCTAGGAGCTATTCTCCCTTTCAAACCATTTGAGGCACAAATTGGTCAAGAATACGACGGTCACTTTTCAGCTACATATGGATTTTAATCATGGAGATATAGGGGATTCAGATTCGTGAGCTGCGTACCAGTCCTGTTACAATCGTGAAGAAGCAAGAGTAGCACAGTTGTTAATTTCTTTAGAAAAATTAAGCAGAGGCACCAATATAGAGATTAAATTTTCCTCTCGGAAAATTAATAAGTGATCGATCCTGAAATAGCAATTTTGAGCTCTCAAAATTTCAGAAAAGATCGCTCTACTCTTCAAAATGAGCTCAGCAATACACAGTCAAGACCTTTCGATTGAAATGAAAGACGCTGAATGACAGTCTCCCGGAAGTTCGTAAATAGATTTTCAAGAATACGTAAAGACATTAGGGATATAGGGCAATGACACTAATTATTGAATAAATATGCAATTTCTTGTTTGATTACTGGCGTTCTCATAACAAATCAAAAAATTTCTCATTATCTTAATATTTATCAAAAACGCTACAGCCACATCGAGCTTGTCTACACTGCGAGCCTGGGAACCACAAAGCAGCTATATCCTAAAAGCTCTAATTTTTACGCAATGTTCTCTACTTGTAAGGAAATTCATTTTTTCACCCACCAATAGCAACAATTGTTCTCACTTCTCGGCTTAGCTGCATTCAAGACCAGTTTTCGAGAGTTGGGGCGTGGAATAGCGAACAATCTACAAAATATCTTTCTCAAAAAAAAAGAAAAATTGAAAAAAATAAAACTCATTTATAAAGCAGTTTCACAATATGCTTCTTGGAATAATCAAGAAAGCAAAATTGTACTTTCAGAATCAAGAGTATCTCTCGAGGCTATACCACAGCAAAACGGAATGCAGTTCTCCTCTCCTGATCAGCATCGTCTGAACGAGTCTTCATGGATAATGAAAAGGCATTAGCAGCTGACAAGTATAATTTGTTTTCAAAGATCTTATACTATGGAATAGCACTGAAAACATCGGCAAATAAAGCACGGCATCTTAGCTAACCACCTTAAATTGCTCTTCTTGAGTGCTTTGAGCGATACTTCAGAATACGTGATAATTTTTTTTTCAAAGGAAATCCGCTCGCAAGTAGTTTAATCCTTTACGAGCCAAATACAACATAAAAATAATGAATAAAAGAAAATACTCTCTTAATGAATACTTAATGAAACTCTTAAAAACTTATATACTATTAATAAAAGAAGGACATCGAATGTCCATGAAAAAAAGTAATCGCAGCGATGATTTTCAGAAAATTGACAAGAGGTTCTGCACCCCTATTTCTCATAAATTTATTAAAAGTGGCTTCTAGATGGCTTTGATCGCTTTTTTATTCATTGCTTGTATCACCCATTCATGTTTAAGCTTATAATGGGTCTTGAGCGAGTTGCAGTGCCTTCAAAATAATCAGTTAGCTTTTTTAATAACGAGGAGTTTTTACCCATATGCCTTGGGGCAACCTTGGAAAGGACATTTGAAACTTCTGGTTATCTTGGAGGCTGATCTTCTAATCTTTTTGCTGTTGGAACACTTCGGGGTCTTTTTTTCTACTTCAGTTCCTTCACTGGCAGTCGGCTTCGCTTCATCAACAGTTCCGGTGGAGCCGCTCTCCTGCTTGAGCTCGCTAATGGTTGGAAAATGTAGAAGTTCCTTTCTTTTCATAATCGCTTCGTTGAACTATTTAAGGTTAGAGTATTAATTGAGGTAACTTTAATATTTTACATATACAGCAGGGTTAGGAGTCGGTCCTTGAGGCCAGAGATAGCTCTCTCTGACTACAGGCTGCATTGGAAGGCTTATTTGCTTGGCTCCCAAGAGTGCCAAGCCCAGACCATCCGTTTGCAGGCGAGATAATAAGTTTACTCTCGGCCCGTAATAACTCTCAAATCCGCCAAGTTGATGAATACTAGCGGGTTCGATGAAGGTTGGCTTCAATTTCAGTTGGAGAAGCTGGGCTTGCAGTAAATTGTCAAGAGGATAAGGGCTGCTAAGACCGAAGGGAGAGGTGTTGTATTGATACATTTAGTTTTGGGATTTTTATTGTTTATTAATTTTTTTTAATTTACTGGGACTCAAGTGAGGTTATAAAACATTGCATCTAAAGTTCTCAATTAATTTAATGAGCAAATAGATGCTAAATTCTTCATCTCATTGAATTAATTAAGATTTCATGGTTTGTAAAATCTTTTACTATTTATTGATTTTAATCAAAATTATTGCTTTTAAAGGCCTCTATTTTTGATAAACTTTCGCTGACGGAACTTTATCTGTTCGAGTCGTTATAAATCGTATGGAATTTAGAATATAATCTAATGAGCCTGCGCGGCCTTCAAATGCTAATTTTGAATGCCTCTGCTAGTCATGTGCTGCCTCTAATCATTTGAATTTTCTCTCATGACGAACTTGGGCATTGCCCCAAAGAATTCTAAATTTCAGATACGAATATTATGTAACAATTTTTCCTAATTTTCTGATGTCTTGGAAAATCTTAGAGCAGCCGACACCAGCGAGCATAAGAGCTGTTTCACTCTCGGAGCGACACTGGCCTTGGTTTAATATTTTTGCTCGGCATTGCCAGTCTCGACGTTAATTTAATTTTTTTTACCGAAGAATTTTACGATTTATTCGCAGAATGTCTAATAAAAATTGAACTAATTTCATCATTCTAGAGTTCCTATTTCTTCCAAACAATGTATATCGAACAGGAAGCTCGCCAAATGACTGATTAGGTCGCTGCTTTGGTTAGTTTACGATTGATACTGATTTAACGAGGATACTTAATCAATTGGTTTGTTAGAAAAGAAAATGATATTCGAACGGAAATTGGATACAATCTGATTAATAAGTCGAGAGAAAATGAATTTATCATCTTGGCTTGATTAACTCCTTTTCATGTTGTAAAATTTGCCCTCAGGGATGCTTTATTTCAAGACCCCGAGATGGGAATCCTCTTTTTTTTTTCTTTTTAAGAATTTCAAACCAAGCAAACCAATCGGCTTCGATTGAGTTTTATCCAATTTCGCCTCAACAAAAAGTTTCATAAGCCTAGTCTCATTGAGACTTGAGCTAAAATTTGTAAACAATGCCGGATTCAAAAACTTAATTCTGCAAATATTTCAGTAAGAAAGATAGAACATAAAGCACTATTTAAAGTCTGCCTTGTTTAACTATTATACTCAGCCAACGCGTTAATTTAAATTTTTAAAAGAGCAATTTGCTTGAATTTGACACTGGCAATTTTTTAATTTGAATGGGAAAGACCGAAAAAACATTTCTCTGCTAATTGTTTCTTTGTTAGGAGAGTGTCTGTGTATATTCTATCTCGCTCGATATCTTAGGCATCGCACGAGACCCGATTCTGAATTGCTTTTGAAGACGGTCTTGAAATGGTTCTCTGATAAATTAACTTCTAACGAAAGGGAAAGGGAACTTCATCATCCTTAGAAAATGCATAGTAGTAGTTCATTTGAAACTCTCTAGTCAAATCAATGTGAAACTTTATGCTTATCTTTGCTGCTCGAGCTCTCGATACTACACTCTTATTTGCTTAGGACAGATTAGAGAGGAAGTCCAGTATTTTGGTGGATATAGGAAGGGATGCCGGAATTATTTTTCATACCCCAGGATCTAAATCCATCCCGCGCTGCCCTCTTAGCAGTTTGCTTCAAAGTCCAAGCGACAACCCATCCTCATCCTCTGAGAAATGAAGTCAAAAGCAAATTGTTGGTGGAGTTAAGGTTTAGTACACGCAAAGGCGTTGGGCCCGTATCCTCTGAGCCGGGAGTCAACTCCTGATGAGGAGAATGCCAAGATTTTGTGGAAGATTTAGGTTTTTGATTATCTAAAAGTTCATTCATTCTAAGCTCCTTTGAATTAATTCTCTTTAGGAAAAAAATTTGTATAACTCGTAACTGCAGTCAAGATTTTCTGGGATATATCTTCTGATTACAGCATTTATTTTCCTTGAACTAAACCTTTTGATGCAAGGAAACTGAAGATACTAATTGCTGCGATATTTATTTCCATAAAGGGCCTTGAGATGTCCTAATGTTTCATTGTTAGCAGTCCTGAAAAAATTGGCAGCTTTTACCTGGAATAAGATCCAGGCCCTTAGAACCCACAATATCAAACCGAAGATACAGCAATACATATTAATTTGAGGTCAAAATAATTTTTTAGCTATATTAAAGTTATTCAAAAATCTTGAAGAATAATCCGGAACTTTGAATTTTTTATTTGAGGATATCTGGATTTATTTGAATCTATTCCAACGAATTAATGCTTGCTCACAAGAGATACCAATGAGAGCGATATTTTGAGGATACAATTGATAATTTTTAGTTCGAAAGCGAGAAGATTCTGTTTCCATGGCATAAGTTTGAAACAAACTTTCAGCAGGCTCTCAAGAGAAGCACTGGTATCTCAAACTTAAAGTTTTGCAGATTAGTTAGAATCCAGTGTCGTTTCTTAATATCCATGTACTAAAAGTTGAGTCATCGAGCAACTAATTTCGTGATAGTCTGTTTAATAGATATTCTGATGAAGTGTGGTGGTTGTGAGAGAAGAATTATGAGTTTTGCTGAATCTTATTATTTGACTGTTTTCAATGTACTCCTTAGAAAAGTCAAGTATTTCAGAAGATAAGCCTCTTACAGAAAGAGCATATTGGATTGAACTAACCAAAGTCATATTAACGATTGAGCTATTCATTAATATATATTAATCGTATTGAATAAGAAAGCTCCTCACATTCGGAAAAGCCTAATTTGTGACTTTATTTTCAAAATTCCAGAGCGACAATTGAATTAATTACATTCAGAGATTCAAGACTCTGCTGGATTATGGATTTTCACAATGGGTTTTTAATTTTCTTCAGGCCTCATTAACCTTAATTTATCGAGAAAAACAGTGCTGATTAGAGCTCATCTCTTCCACTTGAGTAATAGTAAGGAGGTACATTTTTCTTAGTTTTTTTTTTTTAATTAGAATCTGAGAGAGCGATTAGAAAATATATTAATATTACTCATTCTCAATCGAGTCTTTTTGGTGGAAATCCAAATCAAAAACGTTCCTTGAAAATTCGAATTCATTGAATCTTTTACTTTCTAATTCTTCAAATTATTGCTTGGAATTTTTAAGAACAAATACTCTGGCTTCTATTCCGATGAAGAGCAACTCGACCTAAATAAGGAATAACATTATGTAAGTGATTCCTGCCGTCTCAAGTGGGACTTCTCACCTGATATTTCTTCCACTCTTATATAGACTTTTTTCTGAAAGAAAGGATTTAAAAACCTTCTTGAAAATTGGTGGATACAATATTTATTGGTAACTTCAAAAAAGCTCTCAAGCGATGATAAGAAGCCCCAGACTATCTTTTTTACCCAAGCACTGACAGTTATTTTTTGGAACTGATAACAAAATAACAGATATGAAATCCTCTAACAAATAACGTGGCTGTATTGAAACTCTTTCATTCAGAAATTGAGAGAATATGACACCCAAGAGAGGGAGTTTATTCTAATGAAGACAGTAATTTTCTTTCCAGAATTACTCTATTCAATGCTGCTGCAACCTCACATGGCACAGAAGACTAGAGGTTTACTTATACTCGATGCTGCTTAATTTTCTTGAAATTTTCGCTGCAGAAACTTGGGACTCAATTAGGTGAATAGGTTGGTATAACTACAGGCGTTGATAGCAGTGCAAATAAAGTTTCCTCATTATTCAGCTGCTTGATATATGATTCAAGAACCCTAATCACGGATGATCTTTCCTTCCATAGGGCGCCCTGAGGCCGAGATACCACGATTGCGTGACTCAGTACATGCGAACCTACCTAGACTATGTCTCGAACTCCAAAGACCAAATGATTTTATGAACCCTCAGAGTACAGCTTCTGGGTTTTCACGCAAGGCAATCCTTCGTGAACCAAAGGTCTCAATGTGCTAGTCGATTCAACCTCCCGAGCTCAGTGCCCAAATGACCAATGAGAAACCGATTTCTGCCAGAGTATCTATCATATTCTTATTATTTCTGCTTCATATTAATGTTATAGCCTTAACTTGATGAGGAAAATCACGCTTGAAATCCAAGTCCAACGAAAAGCGGCACGTGAACTCTAAAGTTTAAGAGGAACGACTAGTCGATAAAAATCATCAATTTCGATTTCGAATAAAAAAAGTCTAAAGTTTATGGTTGCAAATTTGCATTTAATAGAGACAGATGAATAATATTATGAGCATTTCCATCAGTTTCTTTGTCAAAAATGGAAGAATACATTTGATTTCATTTAATTACATTTTTTGTTAAACGAGAATTGGAATAATAATACCAAGTTCAAAATGTAGATCCATAATTGATATTATTTAACTTACTTCTCATTGTGAGTACTTCCTGAAGACTGAGGATTCAAAGCTTCCTGTGAATGGTATCTAGATCTTGAGGAAATCTTGACGCTTATATCTATTTTTCACTTTCTGAAACATATTCTGAAGCTATTGGCAGATTACACTTACCTAAAACAAGTCTTAATTGAATGATCATTGATAATTTTATGTACATGTAGATATCAACATAAGTACAATCAATATTGTGTTGCAATTCTAATTAAAGATAACCTGAAAAGTAGGCCTGAAATTATAGAATCCAGAATGTTTATCCTCCACGTGCAGCTTCAGTAAAGTCCGATGACTAACAGAAAAAAGACAGTCAAATAGTGAACAAAGTTTCAATTTAATTTACCCATAAGATCTTCCACACATTCGTTTACTGAATTAATCAATTTGTTGTTAAGTTGCTCAAGATTCCAGGAGAAATTTATAATATTTTATTGGAGAGATTATGCGAAAATTGGAGAAATAAAGTATTCTAATTCAAATAGGCTCAAATGGTTTTTGATTTCCAGTACTCCCCAAGCGAAAAATAATATTGATCTAGAGTGATTCATTTTTCATCTAAATTTCATCTGAACGCAATTTAATGGGAAATGTCTTCTATCAGGAGAACATGAACAGAGCGCTTCGATAACTTCGAATTTGCCAACAGGCGTATGAAACTAAAGAGCACTTACGGGGAAAACATGTGATAGGTAGAGAACTAAATTAAATCAATTCAAACTTCAAGTTTATTGATAATGGACGTATAAACTATATAGAATAACAGACTGGCGTTCTGAAAGAAGACTATTTTACATCTGACAATGAATAGAGAAGTTCTAGACACAACTAGTGAGTTTTAAGGATAAAGACCAATAGATGTATGTTATGTTAGTAACAAGCTATTCTGAATTAGTCCTAGGTACATATAATATAACCAGTATTAACCACTAAATCCGTACTTACATTAAATATAAAGCAAAGTCTATATATTCTTCGTAAAAATTCTTATCAAGATGCATGCTCAAGTTTCAACAAAGAGTGAATGTCACTCTTAAGCCAAGCTTGCTGGAATAATGGTGCAAGATAAGGTTTTGTATCATTTCTATAATTATTGACCACGCTCGAGTAGAAAAACACCAACTGGAAAAATTTGAAAATTATGATGAGGTCCAATTTATCGCTTTTTGATGATGTTGAGCCTGTCAACGAGAGGCCCTCGGATGATTTTGAACTTTTCGATGGGGAGATTTTAACTAATGTTGAACCTCTCGATCAGGAGCTTCTTGATACGCTAGCAAGTTCACGCGCTGCATCTGACAATATGCTCAGCCCAACGTCCCATCTATATCAAGACGAAGATCTCTGGGAAAATCTGGAAATATCGGCTTTAAAGGCCCTAACACAGGAATTATTGTTTCAAAGGCTGTGGAGAACAAAGAGGACGACGACGAACAGTCGGAAACTAAATGAGAAGAAGAGGTGGCTTCTTACCCTTTAGGTCGATAATGATTTGGATGATAACAAACCTTGTTTTGCCCCAACAATCCAGCAAGGTTGTCTGTATAGTGCCATTCTCACTTTATGGAATCTGAACCTCGCATCTTGAGAAGAAGTGTTATCAAGCAATGATAAATTTTTTTTGGTATTTCAATGAAAGTATATATTTCGTGTTATTATTGATGTAATTGGCAGTAATTCAGATGATATCTTATTTCTAATATACGCACACTAAACTCCATCCAAAATTGTACCTACAAATCCTCAATTCATCATCAGGTGTCACAAAGTTTTATTTCAGAGCAGCATATGTTGTCCTGTATGATATACTTCCAATATCAATAAATGTGAAGTTTAATTTAATTCAGTTATTCATCTTTGATGTGTCTTCAAATTTCGCATACATTGCATTAAGTAAGGCTAATTCTTTGATGAAGGAACTCTTTCTCAACCTCGCTTCCATTGCCAAATTATACAATGAGTCGAGATGAGCTTGGCGAATATTTAATCATCTAACTGAATCAAGGGTCTACAGCTCTTAATGAAGAAACTGTAAACTAACGCAACCAAATTCCAAGAAAATTTCAAACATGAGAGTCGAAGAGTCAGCGTATGAAAATTTTGTCCTCTTCGAGCGGAAAACTCATATGATCAACTTTAACAATTTTCTGTTTTACAACGATCGATCTAAGGGAATGATAGACTTCAGAGCCGAAATTTAGATCAGTTACAATTATAACTTTGCATAGGAAAATGAGTTTTCGGTTAATATGCTTTTTCATTGAAGCGAGTACTTTCATTGGCTTCTCCTATAAGCAAGTTTGGCAATTCAAAGTGACAGCACGAGACAGAGTAGTTTCATTCACTGCTAGACTAAATTCCTTCAAAAATGGAATTATTTCAATTTAGATATTTATTATTGTAACAATGAGCTAACTCATATTTCCAATATACTCAATTATTATAGGAATGCCTTTGTAAAGCATCAAAGTTTGTGTCTCAATCTACTAAGTGTGCTTTCAAAGCATTTTTTCGTTTCTTGGCGGAAACTGCAAAACAAAATTTTCTCAGAATAGTATTATTCCGGGCTAACTACAGCGTATTACTCGTGGAAGCTTACAAGTTCTAAGTTTTCAGTTCATGTTATCTCTGCCAAATCAAAATGACAAAGACAAAGAATAGACAACCTAGTTTGTTATAGAGAACCTACCGAATTAGAAAATATATTTGATTTTTTTTTTTGGTATACGCAATGAATATCGAACCAACTCGTGATCTTTCTCTTCATATAGAGAATAAAATTTCATTTTCTTTAAGATCTTCATTTTTATTATATGATCTGCTTTGCTCTTTTATGGAGAATGAAAAGGTTCTCTTGCTACATCATCGTTGCACACAAACTTGCCAAAAATGAAAATAGTTGAAACTAAAGCATAGCCCTTTTTCAAGTTGTCCTGCAGGTGGATAGGTGGGATCTCTTATAAATAGTTAACAGTGGCGAAAGATGGGTCTGCTTCGAAATAAAAGGTTGGCGTGTGCCGGCAACGCGTTTGTGAAGACGTTCAACCTGGATTCACTGGCTGCTACGGCGTCCGGTTCAGTCATGCCTACAACGCAAGTGCAACAGGAAGCATTTCACTAATTCATTTGAGGTTGCTGAAGGAGATTTTCCAAATATCTAAAAAAACTTTTTCGTTTATATTTTGTCGCAAAATAAATAAATTGACTGTTGATATCGACTGCTGAGATGAATAAATAACTGTTGATGGTAGAAGTCTGTTTGTTGCAAATATGGATAAATTTATTGATTTCATCGCTATTTGGCTGAATTGACATCGGCAGTCTTGTCTCGGATTATATGAGAAATTAATGGAATCAGACTGAGTTGGACAAGCCAGAGGTTGAGTTTCATTTTCTTTTATATTGAGAAAGCACCCATTTTCTACAGACGTCACTTATTATTGAAGAATCACAATGAAATAATAATCCAAAGAATTTCAGTCTTCGTTCACAGCAACAGTTTCAATGTCACAGGAATTAGAAGTTTCCTCATTTCTTGGGATATTTATTTCTTTGAGAACAGTAAGAACGAATATTCCAGAAATGAATTTTCCTCTTTGAAGTTCTATAAATGGGTACTTGGTTAAATCGACCGAAGAGATCAAATAAATTGGAATTAGAACAAATTATGCACAAGCAATGCTGATTGCTTGTTTCCTACTATTGATACACATGCACTAGCAAAAAAAACTGAAATAGCAACTGCATTGCATATGCTCCCGAATAAAAGAGCAAAAATCTTCAAAACGTAGAAAATTCGTTGCTTATTCCAAAATTCAAAGCTGAAGAAGACAGGCTTAATCATCCTGTAATTGTAATGGTTGAAATTCTTTAAGAGTAAATTGTGTTTGACTTCCCGCAAATGTTGCTAAGGATAAAGTAAAAGGAGTTTAAAACTCAAAGATTCGAATCTCAGGCGGGAAAATAAAGTTTCGACTTATTTTCGCCATTCTTTTCAAGTCGAAATCTATCATGGAATTTTCTTTCGAAATGAGAAAAATATTAGCAACTCAGCTGAAGTCACACTACCGCAACTACCCGGTAGTTTTTATGGCAACATTCGGAGGTAGAATTCGTATTAGTTTGTTTCGTGGTATTATTATTCTAATTGAAAATATGCTTAAATTAGGCTGATACTTCACCTGCTGCAGGAAAATACAATAGTCGTATCTTTCACCACTCTGGATTCCTCAGGATTCGATAGTTCTCGTTTTTATTAGAATTTTATGATCATAGAATTTATCATCAAACTTCAGCCATCTACAGGAGGTTATTAGTTAGCTATGCAATGTAGGCTAAAGAGCCTCTTTGAGTAACCATGCTCCCTCACTCTCTGGAAGTAGGTGGTTTGGGTGCTTAGAAACTCAATAATATTTGGACGTAAATTTCTATTTTGGAACACGGTGGTTTAATTTGAGAAACTTCCCGATCAAGTTTGAGCACCAAAACAATTTAATAATTTCTCAATCCTGAAATGAATGCTGAAAATCTCATATATTAATTCAGATGATAAATCCATCATGAAGGCCACTCTTGCGAGCTCGAAGCATTCACATTGACAGTGTTGGAAGGAGTTCATTTTTTCATTTTCGGTTATGATTGCGATTGCCTTATCGAATCAAAAGTCAACAGAAAAATTTCAATAACTTTCTAATATTCGAGAATTTATATGAAAATCGTATCAAGTTAATCAAATCTAAGGTCGAGAATAAATGAGAATAATAGTGAACACCCATCAGGGTCGTGTTCGAATTCAGAGCTCAATAAATATTATAATCTCTGATCTATTTGGAATTTTTGAAGTAATTTCTTATGATTTCCACAGTCACGCCTAGCCTGAAAGAAAAGCTCGCAAAGAGCCGAGCAATCTCCTCTACGCTCTTCAACGAGCAGTTCTTAAAGGCCCTTTACAATATACTTGAGGTAAGCTTCGTGATGATCGTCCTTTGAGTGACATCTAGGCACGTGACATCGATGATAAAATTTGCTGTTGGAGCCGAGACGGGAAATTGATCTTGATTAGAGATTGTAATCGCTTTATCTCAGATATTCTTCCTCTATTCGAAGGTTGCCCAACTTTTCTCCGCTTTCTTCAAAAGGTAAATCTGATCTCTTTTCTTCTAGTATGAGCTAAATGCCGATTTTATTTACTTCTTAGCTCGAGGACTGCCAATTCACACAGATCTTTGGAAAAAGTGACGAATCATCCGAATACAGATTTGAACATTATAAGTACAATCGATACCAGCGACCTCCAGCTGTCGATTTATCAACTGGAATGCGTCCTAATCGGTCACCTGCTGTACAAACGAATGGTTTAGGAACTGATTTAGAGGCATCGACGCCTTCTAAGAAAATTAAAAATGAAATGCAAAACGTAAAATTAATTAATATTGTATTCCCATTATTAAGATAAATTCAGGATCAAATAAAGTATCTCCAAATGTTAAACGATCATCTTGGTGTTTTCATAGAAAGGAAAACACAAGAAATTACAGTCGACTTAATCGCCCTAGAGTCAGACCTTGCTCTTTCCAAGTAATCTAACACTAATCGGCTGGTTAATAACTTAATTTTTCCACTGTTAAAGGAAATTGAAAGTCCTTATTAAATCGTTGAATTCTCTGAGTAAAGGAGAAAATTGACGGATTACTTGATAGACTGGTAGGAAGGAGAGTTTTGTTTATGAAATAAAGAATGAAAGATCTAGAACTAGGAAATTTGTTAATTGTCATATTTTCCTCTAGATGTTGGAATTAGTTGTGGTGCTATTGCTTAACCTCAGCTGTGCTATGTGAGAATTCTGATTAAGTTATTGGTTGTTCTTACCTCCTCTATCCTGTTGATAACTCTCAAAACTCAACAGGATAGAAGTTCCTGCATAGTATATAATATTAGAAGGTGTGGTCCTGGATAAAAGTGAACAAATTCTTAAAAATTCAGTTGTTTGAGAGTCAGTTGAGTTTGTAGGCTTTGTTATCAAAAGGAGGGGTTCAAGTAGACACTCAGCATACCTCTCATTCACATAATGTAACGATCAGAAACTCAGTAGCAAATTTACTTCTGAAATATAAACAATTGATGAATTTCTTTGAGAATAATGAACTCTACTGATAAACTAATAAATGAGTCATCCAAAATTTTTGATAAGATATCCAATCGATTAGAGAGAAAAATACACACCGTATTGGTGCTAAAGCTGTACATGATGCTCTCGATGGTGTCCACTATCGGAACCCCCAACCTCACCACAGAAAATTTGCACTCATAGTATTCCGGAGAGGATACGCTGCCTACGAGAATGACTGCATCTAGGCTTACCGAGTTAGGTTAGTTTGGAAATATACTTCACTTTTCGTTCTTGATTGATACAAATCTGTAATCATGAATCATATATGTTTTAAAGTAAGCGGTGTGAAAGTTTTTGCTTTGAGAGAGATATAAAGTGTAACATAATACCACTCTTCTTAAAGACTCTAAACCTAGCGAATTTTGAAAAGATAATCGAGGTTCTATGTTGTCATGGTGGCTTGCCAAAAATGGATTGTTGAGAGTAGGACCACCTCTATTCCATTTCCGCTGCGCAGAGAGCCAAGTGATTTGCTGACGCAATTGCAATCACTATTTATTTTCTCCTTCTAAGGGCCGAATTCGAGCAATTTTTTATTGCTCGGGGCTCAACCTAGGTGATTAAAGAGATTGATTCTTAACTCGAACTCAGACTATTGACAACTCTCCTAAAATCAAGGAATTTTTGTATAGCTTTTTCGAAAATCAAATCTGTTTCAAAAATTTTTTGAATAATCAGCCCAGATTTAAATTTTCAAAAAACTATTCTGTTAACTTAAAATTCAAAATTAATACTGGATCCATCATAATTCCAGATATGAGTTCGTATGAAGAAAGGTATAACGAACTCCTTCGAGAGTTCGAGCAGATTGAAAGCATCAACAACAACCTTATCAGAAAATTCGAGAAAAAGGAGGAAGAAATGGTATGTTCCTTGTAACAAGTAGCTCATTACAGATTCTATTACATTAGAAAGAGCTCCGAGACATCTGCGAGGAACTTAATGCAGATATCGGAGAAAAAGATGCAACTATAAGCAAAGCCGCAAAGGTTATTGATACTTTGAGGCTGGAGGTGACACATCTTGTTGCAATTATTTCATTAAGAGTGCTTTTTGCCTTAGCTTGAGAAAGCAAAGAACGACATCGAAGGCTTGGAAGGTGAGAACAGTCGATTAAATAGAGAAAAGAAAGAAAAAGAACGAGAGCTCGCTGAATTGCAAAGAAGTCTGCAAAATGTCGATATTCTCATGAAGTCAGAGACGAGGGCGAAGCAAAAGACCGAAAAATTTAAGCAAGAGCTGGAAAATCGTGCGAATGAGTTTGAATTGAAGGAGCGTGAGTTACTAGCGAGTCTGAGGGAGCTTCAAAATGAAAATAAAAAACTTGAGATAAGACTTGATGAGGTTACTGCTGAGAATACCCAGCTTAAAGAGCAATACAGAGAAAAAGATATAGCTTACTGCAGAGCTATTGAGAAAATTGCAGAATTAGAAGAATCAATTCAAAAGGTAATGAGATATCAATGGAACTTGGTTTTGACCTTTTTTTCTCAGTTGCTTGGTGATAACAGAGAGCTCGCGATCGAGATCGTTACTAAAGAGAAGGACTATAAACAAGAGCTGGAGATTGTGAAGAAAGAAGCAGAAAACCAGCTTCGGTTCTACCAAAACACGAAGCTTTCGAACCTTAGCACGGTCAAAATGCTCCAGCAAGATAAAGAGAATTTGGACGCTTACCCCCAGAGAGATACTAGTTACGTCGAGCGCAGTCCCTTCAGAGAAAACAGGAGCTTCACATCAAAAGATCCTAGAACCACAAACACTCAAAAAATGACAGGAATAAGCAAAATGCTCTCGAAAAAGAACCAGAGCACGAAGAAGAAGTATCCTCAAAGGACTTCTCCTGCGAAAAGAGAAAAAGACACAGTCGAGCAGGATACTACTCTCATTGATGATGCTGGAGAAAAGTAAATTCGTCTACCCAATCTCAATCTTAGCTGGTTAATAAAAAGGGTTATTGCTCCTGGCAGCGCTGAAGCGTTGAATAATGAAGCATTACGAATCCAAATGTTTGAATCTATCGACCAGACGAACAGGTTGATTGAAGGGATTGATAACTATCTTAATAAAGTATGAGTTTTGTCTCGAAGGACTGAATACAAAAGATTATTATTCTAGGAAGCCAAGCATGTAAATAAACTCGTAAAAACCGTTTTCGAGCGCGAGGTCGCACTACGTCCTGAAGTCGAGCGATGGATTATGAGAAATGAAGAAATGGAACAGCGACTTTTCGAATACGCGCAGAAAGCTCGCATAATGACTGTGGTAAATTATATATAAAAAAAGCCTTGTCACTTCAACGCGTCTTTGTAGCTGGTTGCTGATTGTCAAGCGGCCGTGAGGATCTATGCTGAGCAGAAAGAGGCTGAAAAGAAAGTTAAAGAACTCCTTGAGAAAGAATACGAGTCAGCAGTCGAGTATTTAAAGATGGAACTCCGAGAAAAAGACAATACCATTCAAAACCTGATGTCTAAGACCGAAACTCATGCTTTCGAGGCGATGAACAACGATTTGCAAAAAATCGAGACGCTACAGATGAATCTGACTACCCTGCACAGCCAGCATGAAGCATTGAAAGGGGACCAAGAAGACCTGTCGAGGAGATATGAGGATCTTCAATTCAAACACGAGGATCTCTTCAGCAACTACGTTCAACTAAGAGACAACTTCATGCATTTGGAGGACATGCTTGGCTTCAATTTCAATGAAAGAGAGCCTATGACTAACGAAGATAGCTTGGCCATGGACGAAGTGCCTTTCCCAATCGGCATCGAGGCGATGTCACAGAGAATCAAAGTGCTTCAAAACATCGAGCAAGAGTTCCATAAGCAAAGGAGGGAATTTGAAGAAGAACGCGAGAAACTTTTAGAGGGAATCGTGAGTTATGAAAATCAAATCAAGGAACTAGAAGAAGAGCGCAAGGCAAACGAGAATGAGAAGAGAGAGATATACGAGCAGATTCAATTGTTTGAAGAGAATGTGAAAGAGATGTCGAGGAACCTTGATGACGCGAATGACCGAGTAAAACAGCTAGACGTCGAAAATGAGGTTCTAAAGGGAGAAATTGAACGATTGACCGAGATTTCAGAGAGCTATTATAACAAGATCGAGGATCTGAATCAGCAAGGGGACAACTGGAAGAGAGAGCTCGATAAAATGGAGCAGTTAGCAGATTCGCGAGGAGAAACGATAAAGACGTTAGAGAAACTGGTTCAAGACCTCGAAGAGAAACACGAGGAAACTAGCCATGCTCTGAAGGATGAAATCATGCATTTAAAGGAAAGAATTGTTAGAATCGAGGAAGAAAGCCGGCAGTATTCACAAAGAGAGCAAGAACTCGAGCACCGGAATAACGAGCTCAAAGACGAGAAGACTCGGGTAGTCAGCTTGATGGAGCAAGCACTTGTTGACTATGAGACTGCTCAGAAGAAAATAAAGTCGTATGAGGCTCGAATTGATAATTTAGAGAAAGAAAATAGTATCCTCACAAATGACAACTTTGAGCTCAGGAAAGAAATCCGAGATGTCCTCGAGCAAGAGACACAGGTTGTTGAAACAAAATCGAAAGCAATTAAGGCGCTCGAGCAGCAGCTCTTCCATTTGACCGCCGAAAAAGACCATTTGAAAGAAGAGCTCACTCGTTGTAAAATGGAAGCGAGGACCAATAAAAACATATTAGGCGCGATAGATAAAAGCCCTGATAGGTATGATTCTCGCGAGAGGTCACGAGCAAAGCTTGAATTCGACGACCTTCGAAACACTGAGATGGATAGAAGCTCTTATGCCAAGAACCTCAGCGGAATCAAACGCGCGCTGATGCGTCTCGAATCTGAGCTGGAGTCGAAAGGATCAGATGTTTTTTCATTTAGAGAGCCTGACCGAAGCCGCCAGCAAGCAGACATCCAGCGAGAAGGAGTAGACGATCCAGAGATTCTTCGGTTAATTGAGAGTATAACCACAAGCAGCCTGACCACCCGACAAGCCTTACAGAAAAAGATTCGAGATTATGAGGCATTGCTGGGGTATGTTGAAAAAAGTATGGCGAAAATCAATGACAACAGCTTCGCATTCTATGAAGAAAGACAGTCCTTTGAATCTGACACCGAAGAAGCTGGAATCCGAACTCAGAGTGTGAAGGATCTCCAAGGAATGTTTAAATCGATGCTGCAGGATCTCTCGCTCAAACTCGAGGCCCAATGGCAGCTGGAGGTTCAGCACATCCGCAAAATGCTGGAAGTTATCGAAGAAAGATGCAATATTTCTGAAGATGATCGAGAAAAGGCTCGAGGGCTAGCAAGGCAGTTAAGTGACTCGATGTTCAAGAGAGGCAAAAGGGAAATAATGGAGAAAGTACAATATTGCAGAGACTTGATCATTGATTTGCTTGAACGGCAAAGAAGAAATGGACAAGGAGAAAGCAGCGAAAGCCGTCCAGGAACCAATGAGAGCCGTATAGGAACCAGCGAAAGCCGTCTAGGAACAAGAGAAAGGCGTAAGTCACCAGAGCCTATCAAAGATAGACGTAAATCTCCTTCACCGATCAAAGACAGGCGCAAATCACCAGAAACTATTCGAGATAGGCGCAAATCGCCTGAACCTACCAGAGAGCGACGTAAATCAACAGAGCCGTCTGAAAAGAAATCACGCATCATTCTTGAGCTTTCTGCGAGTTTGAATACGTTGGCAGCAGAGATGATAGAGCGGTCGGGCCCATTGAAATCACTTGGTGAGAGATACTTCAAGGTGAGAGATGAGCACAAGAGGGACGTAGACAGCCAGAAAATATTAAACGAATATTTGAATAAACTGTTTGAGAAGACGATAGTAAACTCATACGCTGGATTGATGAGTCTGGCTGAGATACTCTACGACACTAGTCATAGAATCAAAAGCATTTTGACGTCAGATAGGGACGGGGATGGAGATAGTGCAATCAAAAGCCTAAAGAAATTGACCCTAACGCACTTGGAAAAAGAAGATAAGTTCCTTTCGAGCGCAAAAGATACTCTCCTACACCTGGAAAAGAAATTAACAAGTAGAGACGTTGAAAGAGGGTCCTTCCAGCAATCTTCAAGAAATTTGTCTCGAGTCGAGGATAAGACTTCGACGGTGATGAGGGATTTCCTTGAGGAGTTACAAGGTAATATTTTTAATAATTTTGGGTTGTTAACTCGCGCTTTCCCTATTAGATATTATGGATATTACCAAAAACTATACCTCTGGCCTAGAGAACAAATCGCTGAAAAATCCTTCTCTTTCTACCATTGTTGAAGATTCGGGAATCATCTACAGTGTGCTGAGAGACAACCTGAGCGGCAGTGAGAGAGGATTCATTAAACACCTGCAAAAAGAACTCGATGATTGTAAATAAAGAACCTTATATCATCACTCTGACTTAAATATCTTATTTTAGATTACAGAGAGCAGAGCGCTGATCACTCCACAGCTGCTAAGGAGCATTTCTATAATCGATTCAAATCTATCTTTGTCGAAAAACTCCAGGAAGAAGTTCTCAACATAAGGAATGCCTTTAAACTCTTGGATTTAAACCTCAGCGCCAAGGTAACTGCCGCTAATCAAACCAATTTTCCTTATCTCCTATCAGAACTTTGTGAGAAACGATGGTAAAGAAGAACCTCTCAAGAGCAAATTGAGGGAAAACAATGATAGGTTGGCTCAGGTTGTGAACGTCGGACAATCGATTCTCAATTATTCAGACCTGTTTAGTGTGAGTGAGAGAGAACAAGACCTCGATCCTCAAACGTTGTATGATACGATTTTCAGGGCCTATCAAGAAGATCCTACGGCAACGAGAACGAGCAGAAAAGACAAAATTCAATTGCAAATTTATGAAATGCTGAAAGAAATCGGAGGGTTTAAGATAGCGTTCAATTCGTTAATATATTTGTGTGCGAGATACCAGAAAATTCTTGGAGATATTCGTCTATAGTGTTTCCTTTATTGTATATTATAGAAAAATTTTTCATTTAGTTCGAATGAGATTTTCGTGATTTTCTGTGGTTATGTATGTATTAAAAAGCCATGAAATTAATCAATAGAACAAATAAACCGAGTATGAAGGATACTACTTTAGATTCAGAAGGTTGAGACAGTTGTCAGGCCTAGCATTATATGCTCGGGAAATTCATTTAGTTGGAGAAAAATCTTCATATATTTGTGAAAATAATAAAACAAACAAAAAAAAAAAACAAACCACAAAAAAGAATTAAAGCAAAACTCAAAGTTAAAGCTATTCAACTTTGATTAGAAGATGAATGGAAAAATGCTGTTTAAAGCAATTCAAGGGCCTTTACGTTTTTGAAGTATGGAATTCGCGGGATAATTATCATGTCGCATGTCAGCAGATCTTAACTGCTCATAGTACTGATGGTTGTAAGCGTTTGATGTTATCTTCGGCCCAGAATTTGGCGATTGGTAGATCGGAAGGTTTTTCTGGGATGAGCTGGGGTTTGTATGGCCGCTGGGTTGCCGACTGTGAGATTTTGTTTCCTGACTTTCCAGATTATCCATCAGCTTGGCTACCTCCGACATTAAAAATTCGATTTTACCCAGCATTTGTCCTTGTTGAGCTTCATTCTCTTGAAGTTGTTTCTACAAATTGTGAAATTTCAAGAATGAGTTTAACATTGAGATTACTCCAGGAGAATGTTTGTTGCTTGCATAAGGCTCTTCTGAGATAGGCGGTAAGTTACCCGCTTCATAATAGTTCTGTGGCGGTGGCTGCTGGTGCTGAGTGAATTGCTTTGTATTGCCGAAGCGCATTTGAGGGTCTTCATTATATACATCATGATCCTCATATTTCTCATCTGTTTTCTCATTGTAAACAAGCTAACCATAGAGACAATTACCAAGATCGTTTTCAAATTTCTGAGAAGCACTTAGGAGGTTCAAACTCATCTTCAATCGATGATTCTCCAGCTGAAGCTGCGCTATGATCGATTCAGCATCGAGTAACCGATCCTCTAGCTCCTCCATGGTCAAACCCATCTTTCCTTTGATCTTTGGCTTCGGCTGAGATCTAGGCCGAAGCTGAGGTCTTTTCTCTGTGTGTTCTATTTCAGGCTTTTTCGTCTTTCCCTTGGACGCGCTTTTTTTCTATAAGCATCACTTCGTTCAAAAAAATCCCCAAAAAACTGCGAATAATTACTTCTAACTTTCCTCTACTCCCTCCCCCTGGGCTATGTGCAGGGTAGGAGGTCGCTCCGTCAACGTGAATATCTCGGCTCATTTTAAAAATCCCGCTCGTGTCATTCGTTCGTCCTGTGGTTTGGGTTCTCAATAGTAGCTCACTTGGGATATGGCTCAATTTCTTCATCTGCGGAGTTTGGCTTTGGGTCTTGCCAATCATCTTGTTTGAGGGAAATCCGCCTCTTGATTCCCCTTTAGCGGAGCTCGCTCGAGTATGACTAATTTTACTTTGAGTGAAGAAATCCGATCGACTTGCACTCGTAAGTATAGTTTGCACAGACCGGCGAAAGCCCTGAACATTATCGTTGAGTCTCTCATGCAATTGATCTGCGACTTGAGGCGTGTAGCCAGGGTTTTCTCTCAGCTCGAGGTCAAAGATAGTTTTGTTCGTGAGTAACGCCTGGATGAGATCATGCATACCCTCTTCGCCAATTTTATTCCCTTTTAGATTCAATGTCTTTTTAATTAATTGTTAGAACATCAAGAAAATATGTTTGATAGTTACTTTCACCCAACCGTCATATTGCACGAAATGCGCAAGCTCACGCGCGGATTTGTTCCCTAAAGCGTTCTCAGAGAGATCGATTTCTCGAAGTCCTTCGTTAATTTAGACAAAAATTATGATCAGGCATTGCAATGAATTATTATTGTACCTATTTCTTTCGGATCTTTCTCAGGAATCTCGTTTCTAATGCTATTTGACCATACAATCTCATCTCGATATTGCCCATGTGAACTGAAAATTTTCACCAGAAGCTCTCCAGCGTTATCATCGAATCGATTTCCTGACAAATCGAGTATTTTCAGGTTGAATGCAGTCATAAGTGGCTTGTAAATCACGTTCAAATCTATCAGGACTATTTAGTTCCGTTGCTGAAAAGTGTTACCCTTTGTGACAAGTCTACACCAAACAATTGACAGCTCTTCGAGCGATTTCGAGGCTTTAATGCACTGATTTGTAAAAAATGTTTATTTAGATAATGCTTTTCATTGTTCAATACATTAGCCAACGATTGTCTCATTGTTTTTCCAAATCTGATTCCATAAAACTTCAACTGTTTGACTCTAAAAGGGTTTTTTTGAACATATTCGCATATCATACTAGCCGATCATGAGTTGTGTTTATTAATTCGCATTTTACTTGACGAGTTCGACTAATGCATCTAAATCCGTGGTAATTCGAGCCTTGTTTTTCTCCAATAGGAAGGCTTTTTCTGCAAAACACGGTTTAATTGAAAACCAACAGAATGCATGTGGGAAATACTTGGAGGAGAGACACTTGATTTCATTGTTGACGCAAACGCAGAGTAGAACGCCGCACGTGATCCAGAAAATCCCGGCTTTGTTCCAAATGACGTGGTTGAGGAATTATAAAACGAGTCTCTGCTGAGCGAAGGTTGCAAAGTGGAGGTATTTGGTCGGTCTTTCACAACTCCTTCGTTTAATTCATCGCTTCCAACAACAATTCTTTCAAAATTTCCTTTTGTCAACATTGCCTTCATTGTTTTAACTTCACTGGGAGGGATAGCGTCCAGCCTTATAAACAGCTCGGTATCACCAATTCTATTCAATGGAAAAATAATTTGAAAACGCTGACATTCTGTCAATTACCCTTGAGCGAGTGCATATACAGGAGTTTTGCTCTCGATGGCACATGAGTCCCGGTAGATTTGGTAGTTGGCGGACTTATTGTTCATCTAACGTTCTCGTATGACAGATTTATTTCTTCGTTAGTTAAAACTTATCAGCTTCAAATTCATTCAATAACGAATTAAAAATTAACACTTTATACTCATTAGAAAAATGAGATCGCGGGTTCAAAAGTACCTTTAGATGGATATTTTCATTCCTAAAATGATTCTGATATAAACCTCTCCAGGTAAAGGCTTACGAACAGAATGTATCAGAATGAGAAAGTTAACCTGAAATTTATGAATTGGGTATTTCAAAGATAGAAACTGGAGCAATAAGCTGATTTTAGCTCAGTAGCAATGGGATATGGAGGAAATTCAAAACACAAATGATTTGATGTTTAAGCAAAATTTGTTAAATGAAAAGTGTTGATTGCTCAGATGACATATATAACCTCGTTGTGTTGTTGTTCAGTTGTGATAGCGCTAGTCTTCGGGTTTTTACAGAAAATTAATTTTAGAGAGTAGAATCTCATTGAAAGGAAGAATATAAACCCAATCTGAATAAAATTTAAGAGGTAAAATTTATTATGAAATCTCAAACCCATCTCTCATTCCCAACACTCTTTCAGTAATGCATGTTTACTATACTTCTCTTGAAGAGTCAAAAAGTAAGAATACGCTTAATCCGACTATTTTTTGGGGTAATTAACGACAGAAAGACTGATGATTTGTCTGAAAATGCTTGACTCTTCAAATTTTTCCTGCTTAACTACCAATAATAATTCAACTGCATCTATTTTCTTCTCATCTACATGTGAAAAAAGTCGCTGAATAGAAAGAAAGACTCTTAAGTTTTGCAAAATATCCAAGTTTAAAATTGAGCAAATAAAGTAGATTAAATTGTTTTATCTCACAATTCTTACTCATCGCGATTGGTACCGTCTAATTAATCATTTCGAACTTAAAAGAAAAGTAGAAAAAATGAATTACCAAATCACCAGCAATCTTTCTATCTCCTTCGAGAAAAGCTGCCCGCAGGGTTCTACTTCAGGAAAAGACGTTTTGATTAAAGGAAGCAATATTCCGCAGTGTCTTGAGGAAGGACCAAAGATCCATGAAGAGAAAGATATTTCTCATTGCTTGCTATCTGAAAACAGCGGGAACTCTCAAAATTCTCTCTTGCAAAAGCTTCAAAAAACCATCAAAGCGACACAGCTTCGAAGCAACGAGCTAAGCCACAAACATCTACTTTCTCATATTAAAACACGAACCGAAAAGGAGGGACATGATTCTTTTGGATCGAAAATGTCTTTTTCAGATTCGTATGAAGAAGCAGGAGTAAAAGGAGGATTATCTGCATCTACTCCGAAGAAATTTGTGAAAAAAGAGCGAAGTAACGATGATGCTGCTTCTTCTGCTGGAAAGGAGGCTGGTCACTCAAACTCCAAAATGAATACTACAGCGAATCAATTTTCAAGCTTGAAAACCAAAGAAAGTCCAATTAAAAGTGGACTAACTTCAAGAACTAATTCTTTTGAGTCAAACATGATTGATGCAGCTCCAAGAAGAAAAAGAGCACCCAGTTTCCTAGAATTTGCTGCGAGTATTATTCCATCAACTGACTTGCTGAACTCGTATTCATCGTATTCAGCGTCAGAGCTGGAATCCCAGCGAAGGTTCCGATTTGAAGAGCTTGATGAAAGAAATGATGATGAGACTTGCAGCTTACTAACTCTTCTAGAGGGAGACTTCTTTGGAGAGTCTGCCAACGCTCAGCCAGTTGTAAAACTTCCAAGTTTGCTAGAGGAAGTTACTCTAAAAACGAGGAGATTTAGCCATTCCTCGGACTATGACTTCTTTACTTCAAAAGATCAATTACTATAATGAAAGTTTTTCAATTCTCTTAGTCGCTCATTTGACAAGATCAGAAGATACTAAAATTTCCTTAATAACTCCTTTGCGTTTTTTGGCCATATAAAAAAATTATCAATATTATTACTCGTAAGCAACTCATACTTCTGTCTTACTTCACGTATAAAATGTTTCATGTGAACTTGAGTTACCTATAAACTTTACTAAAAGAGCATAAAATCTCGTGCATACAAGCAAAATAATCTATTCTTGACTCTTCATAAAAGGTTTGATGAGGTCCACAAATCATGACTTGCAAAGACCATGGAAGTAATTCGATAGGGTTTTCTACAATTTAATTCTCATCTGATTCTTCTTTTTTAATGAGCAATAGAGATACATTTTTGTAATATCTAATAATTTATTAATTTAATTTGTAATTTTGAATTTGGGTATCCTGTCATTTTTTACTACGCTTGCGGAGATAGCGCAAAGCTAGATTTCTTCTCTTAAAGAGTCTGAAGAAGATCTCCGAGGCAAGCTGAAAGTGAAATAATACATTTCCCTGTGATAAAAATGAATTGCTCGTAAATGGTAAACATCTGTTTGAAAAATCATCGTAATTTGGTATAATTTGAATCAGAGTTACATTCATTGTATTATCTTAGGTAGCAAATACAAATTTTGAAAATTCAAATAACAACCTTAATCACTATCTTGAAAAAAATAACACAGTCTTAATACAACTTTGACTCCCATTTATCAAGTCTATCTCTATGAAGATACAAAGTGATCCAATTAAGTTACAAGGTTTTAGTACATGACAGTGTAAATTTATTAGTGTTTCTGATAATTGCTTTCAATCTGAAAATACTTCGTTATACCAGTGACGTGTCTTATATAGGTGAAATTCTACTGATGGCTACTCTTGTTCCTGAAGAATTTCAGTTAAACTTAGTATATTGATTAATTGCTTTTTTCACGTGAGAAAGCTGACTTAATCTTTTCAGGACGGGCTCAGTAACCCACCTCTGTCAGGACCTAACCTCATAACTGAACTTTACTCAGGTATCTGCTAATCAAAAACAAACGTCTATATCGACCCTAAATGTTTATCTGATATATAACTTATGCTATCCTTATTGTTTGATTTCGCTCTACATCATTGAAGTCACTACAGAGGAACTAATTTATTTCAAATTCAATATTTTCAAATTGATGAGCATCGATTAACTCTTGTCAATATATATGTATTAATCCTAAATGTGAATATTTAAGTTCTATGCTAATGGATGCTCGTTTTTGTTATTAATGCCTTGTTAACCTTCCATCCAAGAAATCAAAGTAATTTCTTAGAAATTTCACTCTTAGGCAACAACGTATTTCAAGTGTGGCAAGATGCAGTCAGTTCCGTCAGCGGTTTCACCAGCGACATCAAGATCCATGAATTTCTTGTGAGCAGGGTAGTCGCTTCCAGTTTCAAGCTTGTAAATTTCGACAGGAGTCAATTTCAATCTATCCGATAAAAGAGGCTTAGAAAATTATAAGTACTAATTTGATATACCTCTCTCCCATGGTCTTATTAGATGAGAATTTATTGTAGAGGCAGACTTTCTGGCCTAAGTTAACAATACTGAGGTGAACTCCGTGCTTCTTCTCGTAGTGCTCGAAGATTTCGCCCAAGGTCTTTGGTCCTTGAATAGTTTCTCTGTCCCAAACGGTCCAGCCTATTTCACATTGAATTAGCTCAAGAAATCAGGCACAAAAAGCTACCAGATGGGATGGCCTTGACTGGTCCCATAAGAATTTCATCGTATTCTTTGTCTTTCTTCTTGTTTGGTGGGAGAGGCTCGCTGAAAAGCCAAAGTGGAATGGCGAGATTGGAGAAGCTGTTTCTGAAATCAGCAGGCTTCTTTCCCTATTTATTGTTAAAAAACTTCAAAAAAACGTAAAATAGTGTCTTAATTTACAACAATGAACTTCATGATTTCGAAACCAACGGCACCGACAACCATAGCAGTTGTGGTGGCGATGGCAGGAATGATCTTTCCGGCAATCATCTTGACCTTGTGTCTAGAGGCTTCCTCAATCTTGTAGTTTCTGGCTCTGAGGTTAGCAACGGCGGTGATGAAATCAATGTGGAAGTTGGTGTCATCATCCTTCTCGAATTCAATGGTTTGAAGGTGCTTGCCCTTTGGAGCTTCTTGCTTGGCGAGGGATTCGCTGAGTTCCTTGATGATGATTTCATCGTCTTCGAATTTGTCTTCAGCGTTTCCACCTTCAGCGATTTTACCCTTCTTAGGCTCGAATTTCTTTGGAGCGAGCTTAGAAGAAACATCAGCAACAAACTTCTTGTCCTTGATGACAGGCAAGTTGAAGATGTAAGCGAAGAGGTTAGCAGCGGCATAGACGAAATCAACGTGAGTTGGGTCTGCTGGGTCATAGTTAATAGCAGTTGGGAGTCTCTTTGGACCGCTCCAGAAGAGAGTACCGGCTTCAGTCTTGTGGTCAGGTGGGAAGTTGTAGACGAGCTGAGCGATGTTGTTATAGAAGATCTCTTGGAAGATATCTCTAGCAAGGGAGACGCAGCTTTCGTGGGTTGCGTTTCTGAACTCAGTAGCGATCTTATTGACAGTTTCGAGTCTAGCTTTGAGAAGTCCTGGTCTTTCCTTGAGTTCTTTAGCTGTGGCTTCAATGTAACCAGCAGGGTTCTCAAGGTATTTGTTAGTGGCGTTTGGTCCTTCAACGAAGGTTCCCTCGAAGAAATCTCGACCCCATTGAATGGTGTGTTCAATTTGGTATGGGAAGTTCTTCAATGTGCAAAGTGGGATGGATTCTTCTGGTGGGTCCTCACTCTCTCCGTAGCTCTGAGTGTGGTGTGGAACGATGATTTGTGAGTTGCACTTGGTTCCCAAAGTTCCAGATTCGAAGAGGTGCTTTCCGTAGAAAACGCATTGAGAGTCAACGAACTTTCTGGCGTGAACGTTGTCGACGGCGTTGGTAACGGCATTCAAGCCATCCCAGAATTGGTCGTTGAAAATTTCCTCGTTTTCTGGGGCGACTCTGAGCTTAAGAGCCTCAACATTCAAGTGAGGGTTCATTTTCTGGCCTGCAGCACCAGCGGTTTTGGCCTTTGAGGATCCGACGTTTTCCTTTCTGAACAAGAATTGTCTGTTCAAATTTGAAATTTCGATGTTATCGTCGTCAGTAACGGTGAGCTTGCCGGTCTTTCCGCATGCCAAACCCATGAGAGCGAAGCACTTGATGAACTCGCAACCGAGCGCACCAGCACCAACCAAGAAGAATTTCTGGTTGAGAAGCTTTTCTTGGACTGCAGAACCGTAGACAGAGATCAAGTCGTCGTATCTGGTTCCACCAACAGCTCTTTCAACCTTCTCTTCAGGAAGGGACTCAAAGGTGTCGTAGTGGAGCCATTGTCTAATTGGCATGTACTTTCCGGTGATTTTAACGATTTCTTGGGCAACGATACCTCCCCAGAAGCTGGCATGAGTTGTCAAGTTAGCAGGGGCGAATCTAGCAACGTTTTTGATGACTTCCTTGGCTGAGTCATCGAATTCGTCAACCTTAACAACGTTTTCTTGCTTAGGATGTTCCTTAGCAGCCTTGTTCACCTCAGCAGCGTGTTCAGCCAACTCAGCGGCATCAGTTTCATCGTGAAGCTTAGGGAGACGGTTGTGCTTTTTGTGGAAATCAAGAAGAGCGCGTAAGCCGACGTGGAGGAGTTCAGATCTTCCCCATTTATCGAGATCAGGGTTCTCAAATGGAGGGAAAGATTTCTCAAGAGGCTCAGCGAGAGATTCTTCCAAACTCTTGAAGTTGATGTAGATTGGGACCTTCACCTGTTCAGCAATACCGTCTTGGAGGTACTTTCCAAAGCCGGAGGTATCTCCAACGGTGAATTGGAAAGGTGAGGTGACTTTGATCACGAATCTCTGTCCGTTGATTTCAGTCATACCCTTGACTTCCTTGAAGACAATAGTGTCACCGTCTTCGAAACCGTGTCTCTTGTCCTCGTGGGTAGTGACGACACCAGTGGCTTCGTTGGTGATGTTGGAGATGATAGCGGACTTTGGGTCTTCGCCAGTGGCATCCAAGCAGGCAAACTTAGGGCCGAAGTCAACGAAGGTGAAGCCGTAGAGACCGAGTAAACCAGTGTAGATGAATCCGATTGGTTTGTCTCTGTTTCTGCAGAAATTGTTGTATTTGATGAGAGCATCGATGTCGTAGCTGTCGGTGAAAACGACAACATCGAAGTTGGTGAGGTAGTCGTTGGTGATCTCACCCTCGTGAATGGAAACATTGACGTATGGGTTGAGATCTCTGAGTTGGCGGATGGAGGCTTCAGCTCTGGTGGCCTTTCCAACGTCGGATTCTTGAAGGTAGAAGTTAGATCCGAGGTCTCTGATTTCTACTTTGTTGGAGTCGTGAAGGACGACTTGTTTTGGGCCTGCCAAAATCAGGTTCTTGGCGACTTCAATACCAATCTAAATAGAAAAGACTTTTGTTAGCAGGAAAAACATGAAAAAATGCTTACTCCTCTGAGTCCTTGGATGAAAACTCTGAGAGTGATGAGCTTACCCATGGTTTCGACACCATAGGTACCAATTTGTCTTGAGTAAAGATTCTGATCGATTTCCATTTTGGTTTGGATTTTTTTTTAATTATCTTTTATAAATGTTTAGTCACGTAATCTGATATAAATATAACTCATCGTTAAGCTGACAGAAATCAGGCTCCAAATTTGTTGATAAATTTGCGATACTTCATATCATTTCTGAAAGTCCACCAAGAAAAGCTATATCCCCATGCAGAAGCTATATAGTGACTAAAGCAAAATATTATTGAGCAATTCGGCTGCACTGTTTGAGAAAATGAGTTTCTCTGATTGTTCATATTCCATTTTCTAATGTAAGTAACGTACATTCTTGACCCAATAGTCAATCTATAGCTAAACATCAGCCAATGGCTTTTGAATCTCAACTAATAAAAGCAAAGTATCTTATGATTTTTTCTGATGAAAATGAAATGCTATTATAACGAAAGTACTACTGCTTTATGTTAACTAGAATCTTCTAAAGGAATCGAAGAATTGATTGCCTGGTTGTAATCTAGCATTCAAAGTGAAGGGTTAGCCTGGCTAAGCTACTTTATTTGTTGCTCCGATCTGAATTCTGAAAAAAAGCCAAATACCTAAATTACGCGATTTCTAATAAAATCTCATTTAAATTTGCCAATTCCCGACATATCTTCCAAAGAAAAAAGATGGAGAATGGCAGAACTATCAGCTAATGTTGAATATATAGATCTATTCCTATCCCTTCACCTATTCCGCAAATTTTTTATACATAGTACCAAATTTTTGCTTTTCTATAGAGTGACACGGAAAACTTCTTACTTCAGTATATCTCACTCGAACATTACGAGCTGTATGAGCAGAGTATTGAGTTGTTGTTAGGCAGATTTGCAGGTCTCTGAGAATTCTGAACGTTTATTTGCAAAATAGGGTACTTTGTAGTTAATTTAGCAAATCTGATGAAATAAATTTTCCGATAACGAACAGCTTGGTCGTTTGTGTTGCCTTCATATTATTGGCTTGCTACTTTTCAGCAGTCTGTTTTGGAGGTTCGCTCTCTGTAACGTTGTAGTTACCTCAATTGGAATGAATTTTATGACCTTTCTGGAAATAAAGTAGTTACCAAGCATAATTCCAAACGTTGATAGATCTTCATGACAGAATTGAGGAATAAACCTACACACCAGAGCTAGTTTCACCTCAAGAAGTTGCAAATAATGAATTTACTGCGATTGTAAGTATTTTTGGTACCGAAAATGGAATTGAGAGCTGAAATCGTCCCATAAAGGACCGGGAAAACGAACTAAGCTGTTTGGGTGTTTGCTGTTATTTAGTAAATTTGCATGTGAAAAATACTAAAAAAGAGAGTGTCAGAGACACCCAGGCCAGTCTTGAATTTCAATTAAGATAAATGCTCGGAAATGCTGCCATCTACTCATTCTGTTATTGGTAGTAGATATTAACAACACAGAGCGATATATGTTAATAGAATGAAGTGATCAAAGCTTGGTGCTCCCGAAAGAAAATGAGTTTACACGGAAAAATAAAGATAGTTTGAACCATTCGATACTTTTTCAATAAGAAACACGTTTCCTCTTGCGCCATGTATCAGGTTATCGAAATTAACTGCTTTTCATAGCTCTATTATATATTGATTCAAGTCAAGGACTAATTTTGCTCCTTGCAACAGATATTTAGGCTCTGTCTCAGAAATTCAGTCGTTATCAGAATTTGAGCCTGGTTAAATTGAATTCTCGAATTTCTATCTTTTTCACTACTTAAGATCATAGCATACCTCGTGTGAGCGACGAACTGTTGAAAAGAGCCCCCAAGAGAAGAGGAGAGAGCTTAGCAATAAGTAGGCGGCGCGTATTTCTCGAAAATTAACAAAATAAGGGTTGATTGGAACTACTTATGAACATGCCTGAGTCATTTCACGAACTTTGCTGTAATCAACATTTTTTCGAGATTGACCTTCATAGTAGCCTACCAAGTTCAAAATATACCTTCAAAAGCGGTTCATTAAACACTCATTAATGCCCTACTCCCCTTAATTTTTTTGTGTCCAAACAAGAACTAGAAGACACAAGCTCTTCAAGATTAGCTAGCTTCAAGTTTGAAGGCAACTTTACCGTTATGAGATACTTTTTAGCCTCCATGAATACTATTATGTATACTAACAATTGATTTTGCAATAAATCTCACCTTTGTTCTCTCATTCCGTAGTGAGTCCACCATAGGGCATAGAAAATCTTGAGTTATTAACTCATTAATGGAAATAAGGGTAAAAATACCAAGAACTGAATAAATTCAGGTTCAATGGCAATGTGTAACGATGGTCTTAGAAACGAAGTTAACTTTCTTCGTAGCAAATGTAGCCAATGTCGTAATCCTTACTTTTATTGTGGAATGTGAGATATGCACCTTAACTTATTTCCTGTTTGTTCCATCTAACGCCAATCTATTAAAAAATAAAAATCGTGCTTGATAGTCGGAATGATTTAGATTCGAAACTCTAAGTCCTGATAAATTTATGATAGCAAGGATATATATCGTAGTTGCCTTAAACGTCTTGATTGAACATTATTAAGTGGTAATTTTCCCTGGTTAAAGCTTGCTTCGTGCATTGAAGCCAAACTTCTACTCGATGTAGAAATTTGAGTTGTTATTAAATATCTAATTACCACTTTGCGGCATATCAACCAACTGCTTGCCATACAAGACCATCTAAACTCATCCATTTACAAGCAAGCACATTAACACGAATTTCAAAGATTCTCAACAGAATTGCTCTACTTTTTTTTTGTACAATAGAATCATTCGCATTTAGCCTGAAATTGTTCAGAACAGTTATGAAACGCATACTCAAAGCAATTTATAATTTTTCTGATCAACGGTTGCATAAATTTTCTCACATTTGCAATTGATATTGTTCGATAGAAAATCAAATTTTATCGGTTCAATACTCAGCTTCTACTCTGACAAAACAATCAAAAAAATTTTCCAAAATCAGTAAAAATTGTTCACATCATCAACTATCGAAAGATCTGATGATTCGAAATCCTAAAAGAGCCCGTTTGCCTGAAAGTAATCGAATCGAGCTCATATTGCCAGGTAGATAGTTTAATGATCTTTATTCCTTAGTGAACCCTACTGAATTGAGACCGCAAACAGTCTCGCTTTTCTCAAAATGCAATTCTAAGAGTTGGAAGTAATTTTTGATTTCCTCTGATTATTAGCCTGTAACTTCAAAAACTCCAATATTAACTGTCTGAGATGATTCAGCCGACTTCTTTTGAGCAACAAAGTCCCTTTGGCAGTGCCTTGGAGTCTTGGCTTGCCCCGAATTTTTATGATAGCAACTTAAGAGAATAATTAAATTTATCTCAATAATTCCGAAGCAAAGAATCAGTAAATTCAGCACCATTAATCGAATAACAAAATCAATCTATTTAAAAAAATTCAAAGGAAACTAATAAACATAGAATGGGCTCCTGTGTCGCAAAAAACAGCCGACGAGATATAATCGTACCGACTCGTTCAGTTGATTCCACCTTAAGCAGCGAAGCAAAGTCCACTAGTCCTCACGATGACAGCAAAAGGACGGAACTAAGCGATAACCAACTCGTTAAACTCCCCCAGAATTCAAAACATCCGAAAAAACTGAGCTCGAATTACGCAGCAATACCAAATAAAACTCGCCAAGAGAACCCAGTCACCACCAGCCAGTTCGTAGGAGGGCTCATTGGCTTGAAAAACTTGGGAAACACATGTTTTATCAACTCCGCTCTCCAATGTCTTCTCCATATGCCGCCATTGGTCGACTATTTCCTACATAAACTTCATTTTCATGACCTAAACATAAAGAATCCCCTTGGCTCCAAGGGAATGGTAACACTCGCGTTTGCTCGACTTGTGAAACGATATTGGAAAAAATCAGATATTGATCAAATTACTCCCAAGGAGCTCTACGATGTTATTTCAGAGTATGCACCACGATTTGGCCAAGGCACTCAGGAAGACTGCCATGAGTTCTTGGTTTCGTTCCTTGATGTTCTACATGAGGATTTGAATAGAGTGAAACAGAAAGCTCCTTTCGAGGATGCTGAGTGTCTTGACGATGGGAAGCTTGAAGAATGCGCAAAAGAGTCTTGGAAAAACTACCTTACAAGGAACCAATCAGTCATTGTCGATCTACTGCAAGGACAATCAAAAAGCACGTTAAAATGTTTAAAATGTGGCGCACAATCTCACAAATTCGAACCCTTTATGTACCTGAGTCTACCGATTCCCGACGAAGACGCCGGAAAGGTTAGTTTATTGGATTGCTTGAAGGAGTATTCAAAGGAAGAGAAGCTCCAAGAGGAAGAGCTTTGGTCATGTCCAAAATGCAAAACGCTGGTTGAAGCAACAAAGAAGCTCGACATATGGAAATTGCCGAATATCTTGATTGTACATCTCAAAAGATTCAAATACAATAGGAAAACCAAAGGGAAAATCACAACGCTGGTTGATTTCCCGATCGTAGACCTTGATCTCTCGTCTATAGCGACGGGAACCCAACATGATAGACCAATATATGATTTATTTGCTGTTTCGAATCACAATGGTTCGTTAAACAGGGGACATTACTACACATTTGCTAAAAACAGAGAAGATAATGCATGGTACGCTTTCAACGACTCGGATGTCATGACATTGGAACCTAAACAGGTGGTTTCACCAACAGGCTATCTCCTGTTCTTTTGTAAAGTCTCTATTGATTCGTTCAAGAGGCAATCGCTCTCGAAACCCGAAAATTGGCCACATGCTCCGAGAATAATTAAAACCAATATTAGAATTCTCACTATTGACACAAGACGTTCGTCTGTGGCCTCTGCCAATGACTTGGAGCAAAAGACAGGATCTACAAATAAAAATGCCGTCAACAAGCTCATCATGGACAGCGGCAGCGCTGAGTCTCTTCTGAGGTCCGTGGAAAAGTTCGATACAACATCAGTTTCTTCGGCTGCGACTGTGACAAATGGGCAAAAAAATGAAAAACGCTACTATGTGGCGCATGACTTGAGCACCACCGGCCAGAAGACTCCTGATTCAACTACCAGTAATTTTTCAACGGACCCATTCTTTAAAAATTTGCGACAACCGAGAGATAAACAACAAGAACAACAGCAGGTCAAAGAAAAAGCATCCTCAGTCGATAAGACGAAAAGCAAAGGTAATAAATTCTTTAAAATTTCTCATATTCAAATATTCTCTTAATTAGGGATACTGAAGAATCCAAGCCAGCCTCATATGTTAAATCGCAAAGGAAGCACAGCAACGGCGAATCAAGCTACATTACGTGAAGAGGCTCTAGCTGATTTGCCCAGATTTGATGGCATATTTAACGCTCTGGACTCAATAAAGAGTGGAAGATCAATTGGAAACAGACAAGTTGCTTTCCAAGGACAAGGGTCAGGAAATCTCAATTCTTCTAATATAAACAAGGATTTCAACGGAGGCTACCAATTTAGCGGGATTCAAATCGTGGATAATCCTTCAGATAATGGATACGGTAACGGCAATGGATACGGCAATGGATATGGTAATGGTTACGAGTATGGATATGGATATGGTGGCCCAGAATCCCAAAGAGAGTATGGAAGAGTGAGTCAAGACTATCCTGCAACACATTCCAAGCAGGTAAAGATTACACCAAAAGGTCAGAAGGCGATAAAACCCTGGATTCCACCTTAGTAGCTTTGCTATTGGTCTTGGTTTTTAGTATTAATGTTTATTGATTTATTGACTTTGGTTAGTGCTAATTTGTAATTTTTCAGCGATATTGGTTTTTTTAAAGTTAGTGATTATTGTGTGAATACTTTTCCCTTTTATAAGCACATAACTTTTGATGAGAAAGTTAATCAATACGTATATGTTTGTTTAATGAAATTATGGCAGCATCACTCACTCGCTCTGTCAGAGCGTGTGATTGCTACTAACTATCAAATCTTGCTCTCATGAACATTTCATTGGGTTAATTAACAATACAATACCCTCAAAGCAATTGAATGGCCTTAGAGGAGAACTTCTCGGGGCTATGTATTGGAGAAGCTAGATGCTATTAGTGAGAGATATGGAAGTAAAAATATTCTAAGAATATTCGTAAGCGACGATTCAGATACTGTTAAAAAAATAAACACGAAATTCGAAGTGTCAAGGAATTATTTTGACTAAAAAATCCAAACGACAAAAATTCTGTTGATCACTCAACTTCGTCTCTCCATCGCTTGAAAATGTAAATATATATTATATTTCATAACACTTGACATTTTCTCTTCCTAAGTTCAAAGAACAGTGTCAAACTCCATGGAAATTGAAGAACCTTTTAATTCTACAAATGAGTTGAACGTAGAAGCCAGAAATCTTAGAGATAATGAACTCGCAGCATTGTTGAAGAATGCCTCTTCTGAGCTCAAAAGACTGAACCTGCGAAGGAACTCGATCACTACCGAAGGAGCCTATCTTCTCAGCGAAATTACTCAGAACTGGAAATCTCTCGAAGAGATCGATTTGTCAGACAACTTCGTTGCAGATAAAGGTTGTTTAGCGCTTGCAATCAGCAACAATTGGAGAAATCTGAGGAAATTAAATTTAGCGTGCAACCAAATCGGCGATCAGGGAGCTATCGGCATCAGCGCTAATCAAAGCTGGCTTGCATTAGAAGAGCTATCACTTTCCCAGAACTACATTGGTGAGAAAGGAGCAGAAGCCCTCGGAAATAACTTACTCTGGAAGCATCTACGAAAGCTTGATCTAAGTAACAATAAAATCAAAGCTCCAGGCGCCCTCGCCATCGCAAGCAATGTTAGTTGGATTGGTCTCGAAGAACTATATTTAGATCAAAACGATATCGGCGATCAAGGTGCTATTGCCATTGGGAGCAATAATGTCTGGGCAAAGCTGAAAAAACTAGGGTTACAGACTAATAAAATAAGCAATGAAGGCGTAGCAGGCTTAGCGAAGAATACCACTTGGCATGAGCTTGAGATCCTTTATTTATCTCAGAATCAGGTTGGAAACGAAGGTCTTTCATCTGTATGTGAAAATACGAGTTGGAGGAAAAGCCTTCGTGTGTTGTCACTATGGGGAAACAAAATCACAGAGGAAGGAGCCATACTGCTTGCAAAACACCGGGGATGGACTCATCTTCAAGAAATTATATTATCAGGGAACAAGCTTGGTAACAAAGGCGTTTTCGCACTTGCAACAGATTCTGAATGGGAGAAACTGAAAACACTTCATTTGTCTTGGGTTGGTATGGATGACGCTGCCGCTGTCCAAATTGGAAATAATCAAACTTGGGTGAGTTTAGAGGAACTGTGCTTGGATGGAGGTCAGATACAAGACGAAGGTGCTTGTGCTATTGGGACGAACACCACCTGGACAAATTTAAAGAAGCTTTCACTGAGAGAGAATAAAATAGGCGATACGGGCGCTGCTAGTATTGGATTGAATACAGCTTGGACACAACTGGAAGAATTGTACTTATATAGAAATGAAATCGGAGATGAGGGGGCCGCTGTCTTCGGGGCCAATGAAACATGGAAAAAATTGAGAATTCTTGAACTCAGTCGAAATAAAATCAGCGATGATGGTGCTGAAGTTATAGGAATGAACTCCTCGTGGGATAATCTCGAAGAGCTGATTTTGCGCCTGAACCAGATTGGAGATCAAGGATGCGCTGCTATTGGTAGGAATGAAGCCTGGAAGAGGTTAAAGAAACTTGACCTCAGCGATAACAGAATTGGTGACGAAGGCGCCCAAGAGATAGGAAAGAACGTTGCTTGGAAGGAATTAGAAGAGCTTTTGCTGTCTCAGAACCAGATTAGTGATAAAACAGCTTTAGCGTTGGGAGGTAACTCGGCATGGAGTAAACTGAGAAAACTCGATTTAGATACAAATAGAATTAGCGATATAGGTGGGGTGAGGCTTGGCTTGAATGGCGCCTGGGTGAATTTGAAACAGTGCCATTTGGGAAGGAACCGTCTTGGATATAAAGGATGCTTCTTTCTGGGGACTCGAAATAATTGGAAAAACATCCAAGAAGTCGGTCTGGGAGGAAATGAGGGAATTACAAACGAGAGAGAAAATGAGCTTAGTGTGAATCCGATGCTAGGCCCCTGGGTAAACTTCGACTCATAGGATGATCGAAAAGTAGAAATGCTTGATGTTTGTTACCTTAATTAAAGCTGTGTAAATTGAATTGTGATTCTGAGAGCTAAATACAAATTATTAATTCTAAGGAAGGCAAATTAGTTATCTAACGATTGTATCTGTAAAAAAACTCTCTGTACAGGATCGAAAAACCAAAAAACCTATTCTCTCTAGTTAATCTCTTATCGTTCTAATAAACTTATGTAGTCTCAACAAAAAAAACTTAGCAAAATATAAATATGTGCAAAATGGCGACATTGTATTTATAGTTAACTTATATCTGACCCAATAATTGTGTCGGAGACAGCTTATTGGGACAACTAACTAATGAACTAACGAACTAACAAATTCTTCAATTTTTCTGTTGTTATGGGTTTTTCTAAGACTTCAAGCATCCCCGCAGCAAAGCATTTCTCTTTATAATCTGATTCGATGTGTCCAGTGACACCATAAATTTTCAGCTCCTTTTTCAACAGAGACTCTTTTCGCTTGTATTTTTCAGTAATAATCTTAGCTGCTTCTAACCCATCCATCACTGGCATCTCACAGTCCATGAGTATTATATCTATCTTATTATCGAACTTTTCATATAATTCTAGAGCCATCTCCCCGTTTTTGGCTTGAATTGTTTCAAATCCGCATATTTCTAGCATTTTCTTCATCATAGTCAGATTGAAGGAATCATCATCAACTAGAAGGACAGTTTTTCTCTCTGTTAGATCAAGACTAGTGCAATTATCCATGTTACGTTTGGTTGTATCTAAATTCATGGACGCAGGCAACTTTTTCTTTTTTGTTGCTTCCTCGGAGAGAAGCGTCGAATTCCCCCGAACAAGGCTCATTATCATATCCAGAGAAGCTGGCTTCGATATGAAATTATTCGCTCGATATTCACCATTCTTATCAAGCAATTCCTTCTGAGTTTTTGCTTCGGCAAAGCCTGTCAAGAAGACGAGATTGGTTGGAGCCCATCCTCTTTCTTTTTCAAATTGTCTTATCTTTTTGGTGGCTTCCTTTCCATCCATGACAGGCATATCTATATCCATCAAGATCAGATCAAAATATTGTGGTCCCATTTCTTTGAATAGCTCTAGAGCCTCAAGGCCATTGTTGGCAATCATGATATTTTCAACATCACATTTTTCAAGCATTCTTCTGTTAATTTCTTGGTTGTAAGGAATGTCTTCAACAACAAGTACTCGTTTGCAAATTCGCTGTTTGCGAGTAGTTAACTCTGGCTGTGATTGTACTACAATCAAACTATCTGATCTCTCAGCTAAGGCTTCTTCCATAGAATGAAGGCAAGCTTTCGATTTTAACATCAAAACAAGAACTGTTCCCTGGTTGGGCACGGAATGAATTTCAATGTCTCCATCCATCAACCCAATAATTTCTTTTGTGATCCATAACCCTAGTCCAGTCCCAATTTGTCTTTTCGAGGCGTCAGAATCCACTTGTTTAAACTTTTCAAAAAGAAATTTCAGATCTTCCTCTTTGATTCCTCGTCCTGAATCAACGATTTCCAGACGAATATACCCTTCAGAAGTGTTTGCTCTCTCTCTAGCATGGCTATAACGACCTATTAGGAGCCTTTCTCGGGCGAGTCTAAGTTGTGGGTCATTCATAGCTGTTGTGTGGATTGGAAGCACCGGAATCTCTATTTTGTTTGAATTAGCGGCACAAATATTAGTTCGATCGGAGGTAAAGTGTTTTTTAGTAGCAGTGAGGTGTTCATATCTGCATTTTGGAATTTCAATTAAATCTTCAGAATCGGGATCATTGATAACGCTTCCTTCTACTTGCCTCTTCATCAGTGATTTACTATGTTTTGGCTTCATGTGTTCGGGTTTTATTTCAGCTCCTTCAATAAAATCCAAAAACATTTTCACATATCCATGATCAGTGAACTTTGTCGCATTTGACACCATGTTGATGAGAATTTGCATCATCCGGTGATGATCAAACTCCAAAATTTCCGGCACATCGACATTGACTGCAAAACTACCATAGAGACCTTTCTGATAAATGATTTCAGAGCAAATCACCCACGCTCTTTGGACAAATTTCCGAATATTATGAGCATGAGCAGAAATTTCAAGTCTGCCAGCTGAAACTTTGGCTGTATCGAGAATGTTATTCAATAACTGCAAAAGAATTTCTCCACTAACTTTCGCATCCGTTAGCATACTCTTCAGCCCTACATCCTCAGCAGACACATAGCACAACTCAATGTTTCCCAGAAGACTATTGAGAGGATTGCGAATTTCATGGGAAAATCTGAGGATAAAATTCTCTTTTTCTTGAAGAGCATCCTTAAGTTCTTTGTTTGCACGTTTTAGTTTCTCATTCGCAAGCTCGAGTTCTTTGTTGAGAGAAATAAGAGTCTCATGATACTTTGAGAAGATCTTTGTTTCCTTGTATTTCTTATTCGCAAGTCCAAGCATTACTATTAGACAAACGACATAGCATAACGCGATCTGGGTGAAATGGCTGGAGTCATGGAATAGAAATTTTACTAATTCCTCGCCTTCGTCACCTTCAAAATTTGCGAATTTATAACACAGAATCCAGCCCACAATGTTGGTTACGAGAAGAATTGGCAACTTGTCTAAAGTTACCTCCAAAAACCCGTTTGCCAGACCAAAAAAATTCAGACAAATGACAAAAAGCGCATATTTTGGACTCATAATAAACCCAATGATGCCAAGAACCCCAAGATGAGCTGCTTTCAGGGTTTGACCATGTGATTTATTAGTTACCTCAGTCCAGCACACCAATATCGCAGATATGAGATTAAACATCAAACTTGCATATACTTGATTTGAAAATATATTGAAATACCAGAGCAGTGCGAGAGGTATCATCAACAAACATAATATTTTCGCTTCTGATTTGTTTGCTTGCAATTGAAATTCATTCGAATAAGGATTGTCTAGTATCATACTTCTTCGAGGATTGAACGATGCGTTGATTTGTTTTATTTCGATTGGTAATTATATACCCCTAATTTAAATCTGATACGAATCTATTTACAAATAAATAGTGAAATACGAATTCCTTTGCTAACATTAGCGCTCGTTGGTTAAACGACTAAAGTATCCATAAGTTCAATCTTCACGGTAAACAATAATGAATGTGGGTACCTGCTAATATAGAAATTTAGAACATATTAACTGTTTTGTGTAGAATTTAAACACTCATTGAAAAATAATGGAAAGAATCGAAATTATAATTTAAAGTATTGTCATAACAAAGACTCACTCCTTTCAGACTCAGTTCCTAGACGGCAAATTTCAAAAAACAATTGGAAGATGCTCTCATAAGTGGTGCTGCATGAAATCTATTTCATTTGTTGGTGGGGAATTTTTTCTCGATTTGTACCTTGTGAGGCTTTTCCATGGTACTACCGAAAATGGCTTTCCAAAGTGCATATATATAATTATAGCAAGCGAAGGATAATTGATACAAAGCTCACGTAACGAAAATTCTAAGTTGAAACTGATGATTTTGGTGTCAAAACAGTGTGAATGATGTTGCTCTGAAAAAATCTTATTTATCAAAGTATGAAAATCGACGAGCTTATTAATGTAGTTTAAGTGAGCTGATTGGACCAGACTCTAAAGAAGATTTTAGTCAACATGATATCGAATTATAGATAGCATATCTATTTAAGGGAGAATGCGTGTTTTCACTGTGTTTCTTCTATACAGAAATTAATTAATCAACTGTTGAAGATCCAAGCGATTCATAATGGATATGACCCCAATAATTTCTCATTCAATAGCCTACCAAGATCGCTTGCTGGAATGGCCAGGCAAAACTTCCCTCAGTTTATTTGACGTGAATGATTTTGCTAGCGCTTCACTCATCTCTGCCGGAAGGCGTTGACTACTTTTTGAATGAAAATAGCTCTCTTAAGTAACTGTTATCTTGCTCTTCTTCGCTTTTTCTTCAGTTTGTGTTGGCTTCGTTATGAAATTATTTGCTCGGTATTCTCCATTTTTATCCAACAAATTCTTATATGTTTGGCTCCGGGCAAATCCTGTTAAGAAAACGAGATCAGTTGGAGTCCACCCTCTTTCCGTTTCAGATTGTCATCTTTTTCGTGGCTCTTTTTCCATCCATGACCAGATATCTATTTCAATTAAGGCGAAATCGAAATATCTTGATCCCATCACTCTAGAGCTTCAAGACCATTCCTGACAAGCCTGATATATCTAACCCAATAATTGTGTCCGAGACAGCTTATTGGGACAGCTAACTAATGAACTAACAAATTCTTCAATTTTTCTGTTGTTATGGGTTTTTCTAAGACTTCAAGCATCCCAGCAGCAAAGCATTTTTCTTTGTAATCTGATTCGATGTGTCCAGTGACACCATAAATTTTCAGCTCCTTTTTCAACAGAGACTCTTTTCGCTTGTATTTTTCAGTAATAATCTTAGCTGCTTCTAACCCATCCATCACTGGCATCTCACAGTCCATGAGTATTATATCTATCTTATTATCGAACTTTTCATATAATTCTAGAGCCATCTCCCCGTTTTTGGCTTGAATTGTTTCAAATCCGCATATTTCTAGCATTTTCTTCATCATAGTCAGATTGAAGGAATCATCATCAACTAGAAGGACAGTTTTTCTCTCTGTTAGATCAAGACTAGTGCAATTATCCATGTTACGTTTGGTTGTATCTAAATTCATGGACGCAGGCAACTTTTTCTTTTTTGTTGCTTCCTCGGAGAGAAGCGTCGAATTCCCCCGAACAAGGCTCATTATCATATCCAGAGAAGCTGGCTTCGATATGAAATTATTCGCTCGATATTCACCATTCTTATCAAGCAATTCCTTCTGAGTTTTTGCTTCGGCAAAGCCTGTCAAGAAGACGAGATTGGTTGGAGCCCATCCTCTTTCTTTTTCAAATTGTCTTATCTTTTTGGTGGCTTCCTTTCCATCCATGACAGGCATATCTATATCCATCAAGATCAGATCAAAATATTGTGGTCCCATTTCTTTGAATAGCTCTAGAGCCTCAAGGCCATTGTTGGCAATCATGATATTTTCAACATCACATTTTTCAAGCATTCTTCTGTTAATTTCTTGGTTGTAAGGAATGTCTTCAACAACAAGTACTCGTTTGCAAATTCGCTGTTTGCGAGTAGTTAACTCTGGCTGTGATTGTACTACAATCAAACTATCTGATCTCTCAGCTAAGGCTTCTTCCATAGAATGAAGGCAAGCTTTCGATTTTAACATCAAAACAAGAACTGTTCCCTGGTTGGGCACGGAATGAATTTCAATGTCTCCATCCATCAACCCAATAATTTCTTTTGTGATCCATAACCCTAGTCCAGTCCCAATTTGTCTTTTCGAGGCGTCAGAATCCACTTGTTTAAACTTTTCAAAAAGAAATTTCAGATCTTCCTCTTTGATTCCTCGTCCTGAATCAACGATTTCCAGACGAATATACCCTTCAGAAGTGTTTGCTCTCTCTCTAGCATGGCTATAACGACCTATTAGGAGCCTTTCTCGGGCGAGTCTAAGTTGTGGGTCATTCATAGCTGTTGTGTGGATTGGAAGCACCGGAATCTCTATTTTGTTTGAATTAGCGGCACAAATATTAGTTCGATCGGAGGTAAAGTGTTTTTTAGTAGCAGTGAGGTGTTCATATCTGCATTTTGGAATTTCAATTAAATCTTCAGAATCGGGATCATTGATAACGCTTCCTTCTACTTGCCTCTTCATCAGTGATTTACTATGTTTTGGCTTCATGTGTTCGGGTTTTATTTCAGCTCCTTCAATAAAATCCAAAAACATTTTCACATATCCATGATCAGTGAACTTTGTCGCATTTGACACCATGTTGATGAGAATTTGCATCATCCGGTGATGATCAAACTCCAAAATTTCCGGCACATCGACATTGACTGCAAAACTACCATAGAGACCTTTCTGATAAATGATTTCAGAGCAAATCACCCACGCTCTTTGGACAAATTTCCGAATATTATGAGCATGAGCAGAAATTTCAAGTCTGCCAGCTGAAACTTTGGCTGTATCGAGAATGTTATTCAATAACTGCAAAAGAATTTCTCCACTAACTTTCGCATCCGTTAGCATACTCTTCAGCCCTACATCCTCAGCAGACACATAGCACAACTCAATGTTTCCCAGAAGACTATTGAGAGGATTGCGAATTTCATGGGAAAATCTGAGGATAAAATTCTCTTTTTCTTGAAGAGCATCCTTAAGTTCTTTGTTTGCACGTTTTAGTTTCTCATTCGCAAGCTCGAGTTCTTTGTTGAGAGAAATAAGAGTCTCATGATACTTTGAGAAGATCTTTGTTTCCTTGTATTTCTTATTCGCAAGTCCAAGCATTACTATTAGACAAACGACATAGCATAACGCGATCTGGGTGAAATGGCTGGAGTCATGGAATAGAAATTTTACTAATTCCTCGCCTTCGTCACCTTCAAAATTTGCGAATTTATAACACAGAATCCAGCCCACAATGTTGGTTACGAGAAGAATTGGCAACTTGTCTAAAGTTACCTCCAAAAACCCGTTTGCCAGACCAAAAAAATTCAGACAAATGACAAAAAGCGCATATTTTGGACTCATAATAAACCCAATGATGCCAAGAACCCCAAGATGAGCTGCTTTCAGGGTTTGACCATGTGATTTATTAGTTACCTCAGTCCAGCACACCAATATCGCAGATATGAGATTAAACATCAAACTTGCATATACTTGATTTGAAAATATATTGAAATACCAGAGCAGTGCGAGAGGTATCATCAACAAACATAATATTTTCGCTTCTGATTTGTTTGCTTGCAATTGAAATTCATTCGAATAAGGATTGTCTAGTATCATACTTCTTCGAGGATTGAACGATGCGTTGATTTGTTTTATTTCGAATGGTAATAATATACCCCTAATTTAAGTCTGATAGAAATTTACTGTCAAAATCAAAATTTAATTACTTAGCTCCTTTGCTTATGCTTGCGCTCGCTTCTTAAACGACAATTGCTTCTATAAGCAACCTTCATGTTAAACAATCAAAAGATTGTCTAATCTAAACATTCGTTGCTTTGTGTTGAATTTGAAGATTCGCTAAAACGTGATGAAGAATATTCGATATCAGAAATTAACATATCATAACAAAGATTCTCTTATTTTAAACTCCATTCCGATACGGCAGATCGATATCAAGAAGTTCCAAAAGATTAATTGTGGGGGATTCTCATCAGTAATGAATGTTACATGAAATCTATTACGCTTGTTGACTGGGAGAATTTTTCTCTATATTCTTATGATGTTTATTGAATGGTAGTTCTCATTGAGTTATCCCAAATCATAAACTGATGAAACATGCAATTTAAATGGCATTTCGAAAAGTTAAGGCGTAGCTTGAGAGTGGATAATTTATATTAGGTTTTCTTAGCGCTAATTCTAATTTTGAAAGGGTGATTTTGTAGCAAAAAAATGCGACTGAACAAGAGACATTAAGAGTGCGATAATTTCGCTTAGAGAGTACTTCTTATTAGAAAGAAAGAAAATGAGCAAAAACTTATTTTTTCAACATGATATTAAACTACAAGTCATCTCTCTATTTCAAGAAGAATTTGTGAATTCTCAATCACGCGAGAAGGAATTTATTTCTCAACTGTTTAAATCCAAGCGCTTTATCATAGGTAGTACCCAATAATATCTCATTTAATAGCCGTACCATATTTTTTACTGGATTGGTTATGCGATACTTCCTTCAGTTGATTTGACGTGAAAGATTTTCCTAACATTTTGTTCACATCTGCCTGTAGATATTGACTACTTTTTGAACGCAAATGACTCTCATCAGCAACTGCAAGCTTGCTCTTCTTCGCTTTTTCTTCAGTTAATAACAGTGGATTCCCTCGAACGAGACTCATTATCATATCTAAAGAGGCTGGCTTCGATATGAAATTATTCGCTCGATATTCTCCATTCTTATCAAGCAATTCCTTCTGAGTTTTAGCTTCAGCAAACCCTGTCAAGAAGACTAGATTGGTTGGAGTCCATCCTCTTTCTTTTTCAAATTGTCTTATCTTTTTAGTAGCTGTTTTTCCATCCATTATAGGCATATCAATATCCATTAAGATGAGATCAAAATATCTTGGTCCCATTTTTTTAAATATCTCTAGAGCTTCAAGACCATTGCTGGCGATCATAATGTTTTCAACATTGCACTTTTGGAGCATCTTTTTGTTGATTTCTTGGTTATAATGAATGTCTTCAACTATGAGGGCTCTTTTGCAGGTTCGCTGTTGATGAGTAGCCGAATGAGGCTGTGATTGTGTAGAAATCAGAGGAATCGATGGTTCACCTCCGGCTTCTGGCACGATGTGGAGGCAAGATTTCGATTTTAGCATTATCACTAAAACTGTTCCTCTATTTGGTACAGAGTAGATTTCAATATTTCCTTCCATCAGCTCAATAATCTCCTTAGTAATCCAGAGTCCGAGCCCAGTCCCGATTTGCCTCTTGGATGCGTTTGAGTCAACTTGTTTGAACTTTTCAAAAAGCGATTTCAAATCCTCTTTATTAATTCCGTGTCCTGAATCCACAATTTCAAGCCGAATATACCCTTCAGAAGGGCTTGATCTAGCCTTTTGAGTATGGCCATTCCAACGTATTGAACTCTTCTCAAAGCTCGTAACTGGAAACTTTGCAATAGAGATACTTAATGGAAGTTTCGGTATTTCATTTTTTTCTTGATTGAGAATGAGAGAGCCTGCTCGGCTCAATATGAATTGTTTTTTCATGGCAGTTAGGTACTCAAATTTGAACTTCGGATCTTCAGTTAAATCTTCTTCGGTTTCAAGCGGCGTTGTACATCGTTCATTCTGATTCTCTATTAGCGATTTCCCATGCTCAGGTTTCATGTGTTCAGGCTTGATTTCATCTCCCT
>ENA-UOTX01000407-UOTX01000407.1-compost-metagenome-genome-assembly--contig:-NODE-407-length-47090-cov-24.609278_pt1 | contig 47090 bp, 27 predicted proteins | sample MGYA00238143_ERZ746982 | MGnify/ENA primary metagenome ERZ746982 (study PRJEB28758, sample SAMN06268862) | compost metagenome | isolation source: single cell | place: USA: California, Emeryville, Joint... | reverse complement strand
AACTGATCACAGGATCACATGATCAGACTTTAAAAGTGATTGAGTTTGGTACAGGAAAGATGATTTACTACGAAAAAACACCAAACTCCGGTAACTACATATTAAATCTCACTTACTTATTAATAAATACCATTGCAGATCCAGCTCAGTCTGTGTGTTTCTTTGAATCAGCATATTGAGAGAAAACAAAGCAATTAATCAAGATGAAAGCCAAACAATTAAACAAGATAAATACAAGAATTGTGTAGCACTTCATGTCTGATGAATTAAGCATCTTTGATAGATAAAATACGAAAATTATTAATACTCATTATCAACAATCACTTAAAATACAAAACCACAACCGAAATCTATTTGAGAATGCAATATTTGAGTCTTTTCTATTTTAGAGTCCCATTTCTTAGGTCAACATCTCTTCAGGTTTAACTGCTAGCTCAACGGAATAATAGAAATCATTTCATATTTCAATTTCGACCCAGGTGGAAAGGTCATCAATGAAGGAAAATATTGCTGGATTACTGAGGTCAATTCAGGCCTAATTTACTAGGCTCTATGCTGCATAAATCGAAGAAGGAAGGTATAAATGCTCCGAAGTTTTCGTTTAATGTCCTCAGATTTTTTGGCGCTGTGTAAATGGAGTCCTGTGGTTTCTGACCCTTCCTTACACCTCAAATATGATTAGAATAATGTGAACGTGTTTGATGCTGAGAAGCACAAGATGGCTTTTAAAGGTCCAATTAAACTTGATGAAGTGAGTAGCGAATATTTTTGACTGGTGGGGTTCTAACAATAATAGGTAGCTACTGGATCGATGTGAGGCGTGATGACGGCCGGCTGCTCGTATCTGGGAGGATTCGATGGTGATGATAAGCTTTTTGATCGAAGAGAAGGAAAAATTGTGAAAATAGTCGAAAAGATAGATAAGGGCAATTACTCAATTTTGAGAGCTAAAATAATAAGCCGCGATAAATAGGAGCCATGAGATATGTCGAATGGTCTAAAGATGGAAGGAAAATAGCCACACCAAGTAGCGAAAGCCAGACGAAAGTGATCGATGCTAGTTCCGAAAGATAATCTGTATTCCCGAAGTTTTTGGGAAGGTAGCTAAATGTTTAAATATATTTTTCCCTAACTTGAATTAAAGACCCTTGCACTTCAGTTTGCTTTTGCTGAATTCAAGGTACTTGCTTCTTCAATACAGAAATGCATCTTTATAACAAATTGGAAATCATTGAAAAAGATCTTAGAACTATGATTTCTGTTGTTGCGTTTGATAATGATCGTAGTCTTTTTTCGAAATGATATCTTGTTATCAAGTTACACAAATGAGGTTTTTTGTCTATAATTCAGGGGATGATGAATATACTACTATTCTCAACTAGAAAATAACTCTCAGGCGTTCAAAACAAAGTGGATTGTGAAGATTATTATTTGTCACCTCGGCTGGCTTCATAGAAACAATAAGCTCGCTTCAAATTGACTTGTGTTTTCCCATTTTCAGCTTAATATGTTTAAATATGGTATCAAGCTAATGAGACATTACAAGAAGGAAAGCTGAGGTAATTATTTTAGTTTGGTAACGAAATGTTACTTTATGATGTTTCATGGCCAGATTTCCTGAAAATTTCAATAAGATGATTATTTATTTTTACATAGGAGGTCGAGGAAACTGTAACATTGTCAATCTTTCATATCCATCAGTGTATTAATGTCCACTATGTTGTCAAACAAATCTATTAAGGATATCTGTGTATAAAACTAAGCATCTCCAGCAGGATCCAAATATAATATTACATTACACGTACGTTTTATAGCCTACATGATTATTAATGTTCTTCGTCCTTAACAATTTTTGCTCGTTTGAGTTCTGAAAAACAAAAAGTACTGTAAACATATTTTGCTCCCCAAAAACAAATACTAACTTCGATTTAGGTTGCACAGCAGGGATCAATGAACAACCTACGATTTGTTGACGAAAAACTGCTTCTCTTGCTGAAATTCTGAATCCTATTATCTAACTATCAATGGAAAATCCATTCTGGCAAGGTTCAAGCTGTTTGATACTTGCCAAAAGACGACTAAGTCATTTTTTGAAGGGTTAAACGTCAAGAAAGCTGACCTTCTTTTTCAGGCAAAATTTTAGGATTTTTTTTTCTTCTAACTTCTAAATTTCTAAATTCAATCGGAGATTACTGGCATTAACATTAAATCCCAAGGATCATTCTCATGATATAACGTACAAAAACTTCTTTCCTTTTCTTTTTTTTCAGGAATAACATAACTATCGCAAGAAATGATAGTTTCTCTAATCAGCAGTTATCGACTTGATTTTTTTTCTCCTTTCCTGCTTACTTGTTTATTGAAAAACCGATTCCTCTTCATGTGTGTTTGCAATCCTGCGACTTCTTCTAACAATGCTGCATGTCCAACAAGCCTCAGTAGGAATTTAGAAGTTTCGTAATGCTTAGTAGTAGGGTCCAGCGAATCCGCAATCGGCATTAAAATAAGCTGATAGCTAGCACTGCATTCATCAGATACTGGCTAAGCAAGTTGCCATGAAACCGTTTTGCAGTTCAAATCGTTAATTTCCGCTGATTCATTGACTCGATTAAATTCTATGAGCATTTCTCATTTTCCGCCAATGAACGAACAGCATTCCAGTAAAAAGATTCCATATTTTCCTGCAATTTGTTCTTAAATTAATGACTTTTTAGAATAATTCCTACTGGTTATTATACATACTGCTTGTTGACTGGAATACTAATTAACTGATATTAATCAAAATAAGCATCTCGCTGGATCATGCTATAAGAAATCAAATAATTAGCCATCCGTGATAAATTCATTAGGATCAGTAAATTAGGATAGGCGGCTCAAAGGCTGGCAATTACTTGTTCTGTCCCTTCAGATATAAGTCTTCGGCGTTAGATATTTTAGATAAAATTTTAGAAATTATTCCATCGACAATGAAAGGCAGAATTGCGTTGTTAATTCTATTGGTAGCATTGATGCTAGCCTCAGCATCAGGAGTGTCCCTCAGGAAGCATTATTGGGGTGGTCGTGGTGGCGCTGGCGGAGCAAATGCAGGAGGAGCTGGTGGAGGTGGAGGCGGCGGCCGTGATGATTGGTATGGTGACAGACCTCGCGGTAAAGGAGCTTAATGTTCTTTCCTGAAAGACAGCAACAAGAAACGACTTGAGTTTGAGCGGTAGTTATTAGTTTAAGAATGAGACATTAAAAGAACAAATTAAATTGTATTTTTATTGTAATTGTCGAAATCCAATTCGCAAGAAAAATTAAATTTAGATCTTCGATTTGTGATTTGACATATTTTCATGTATTTCGTTTTCAAAGACCTCAAAAATACAATAAACAGCAATGGTAGTATGGTTGGCAATATGCCAGAGAAATTTGAAATAAGCGATTGCGCAGGATGATAGAATTTGAGAGTATGAAGAACAATTAGATTGGCCACGATGTTGAAAAGAATCTGTTTCAACAATATCTTGACTATAGTCTCATTTCGCACAAAAAGAGAAGTTGATTACCTTTATTTTTTCATTTCTGTAAGTATAATTGTAAGGCAACAACTGAAATTTCCAGGCAAGATAAGAAGCTCCAGTGATAATCCTAATTATTACTTGTGCCATGACCTACCTATTGCTAGCAAATTCAATGTTGCTATGAGACATTGCTAGACATGCCTCTTAGATGCAGAATTGTTGGTGAAGAAGAATGATATTTTCTGATCAAAATTTTCTTTCACATATTCATATTAAGAATTCTTACTCCATGCTTTGTACTGGAGTTGCTTACACTTTATATATCTAAATCTTCTTCTTCATGTTCTGATATTCTAGACGTTTCTTTTATCATTGGAAGTCATCACGAATCTTATATTCTACAAATTCGGAGGGATCCTAAGTTGAATGAATCTGCAAGAGCTACACCGACTGACAATCAAATTGCATCTGAAGGAGCTGGGCCGTTGGCAACAACATGAGATCGGTTTCGCGAAAAGCGCATTGATGAGGCGGGTGCAATGGAAACTTTCTCTTGCTTCATGGAAAAGGCATGAAAAATCTCAGTACACAGTGTCTGGAAGAATCTTCGTTTCCTCTCTCTCTCGCTGTAGCAATGTCGGTGATGAAAGGGCTGAATGTCGAGAAAGCTAGGAATAAGGGCTTGAAGAAATTAATGAGCATCATTTAACTTTCATATCTAAAGAGAACGATGAAATAGAGAAGAATTGGTTATTGGAAAGTCTTGTGGAATTGTATCTAATTCCAATCGAATTGAATAGCAAGGTGTGTATCGATGCCGTTCAATCACAGTGATTGGACAAATATGAACAGAATGTATTGCTTTCTAAATTGCGATCACTGGAAAATGGCTTTTCTGTAGTTTTCAATCTAAGATTTTCAAAAATCAGTATCATAGTTGTATATGCAATATTATGGATTAACATATTCACACTTTTCGCCATGGTTTCTTTATTTTTCATGTTGATTTTATTCAAAAAGTTTAAATGTAAAATAATCCGTTTAAGTATGATGCTACAAGATAAGTTTGAAATTCAGGAGTCACAAAATCTCCGATCTTAACTCGTTGACTTGACACTAATGGATCATTAGTTTACAGTGAATCTTGCTAAATCTGCCATCATAGTAACTGCAGGCATATTCCTTGGAAAAAAAAAATACTAATAGCCAAGATATCTACTGATCTTTATAATCCCCAAAAAGGTCATAATAATGCTTTCAAATGTCGACAACTTCGAGACTTACTTCTTATCCAGTGGGCCTAAAGCTATCCTTTTGCTCCCTCTGAAGTCGATTCAGCTCTCGTTTGCACTCAACAGCTCTGATTTAATCAATTCGGTCACTTTTATCTCTAAATTAAACTAAATAAATTTTCTGCCACTTCCAGAGTATGTCATCCGACGAGGAGCAAGCAATGCTGATTGTAGTGATAGTCTCCTGCGGGCTCTCAATAACCGGCTCCTTATTAAATCTCCTATCAACGACCTTCATGAAACCTACAGACCAGCTGCTTTTCAGATTCATTCAATTGATATCTCTCTTGGATTTGATCTTAGCTGTCTTTGAACTCATCACCACCTCAAGCAAAATTTTCAGTCTTCTTCTCTGCCAGCTCTTAGACTGTATTTCAGCTTTCGGACTCTTTGGATCCGTAATAGTTACCTGCTGTTTTTCTCACTATATACTTCTGAGTGTCAAACGTGGAGGTCATGGTACAATGAGCGGACTTATGGACAAATATGTGATAATATCTGGTTTGGCAACAGCCTCATTGGTTATTTTTCGATTCTTTACGACCAACTACACGATTAGCGACGGAGTTTGCATTACACTGCTTCCTGGCAAGCAAGGCATTGACTGGTTGTTTATGCTGAGATTTGCAATACCTGTGTTCGCTGCGGTGATATTTTGTGCTGTATGCTGTCTTCTAACGTTCAAAAAAATTCGAGAAATCTCCGGACAAAAGCATTATGGACTTGCATTTTATCCTTTGATAATAGTGGTATGTATTGGGCCGTTGGTGACGTTGGGTCTCCGTAACCAGCTTTTCCCTGACAAAGGTAGTTTTTCCTGGTTGCTTATTGCGAATTTCATGCTCTACCTGCAAGGGTTTTTGAATTCTCTCGCATATGGAGTATATAAGAGAATAACTATCTTTTTTGTGGAAAGGTGCTTTTCGGTTAAGACAGAACAGAATGAATTGACGCCTGCTGATGAGGAGGAAACCAGAGAAGAGTCATATGATCAACCTTTGATAGTGAATGCATAGTGAGTGGCTCATTCCCTTAAGAAACTTTTTATGTCGTATATTCGAGATAGATTTGTATTTTGATGTATAATACCACGCTAAATATTCGCTGGATCTTCACATATTTCTAAACATCGTTATCGTTGTCGTTGTTGAATTTGGCTTCAATTAAGCTGACTGCCACGATTAAATCTAGCTATCAATCATTTTCTTGCTTGATAAATTCCTAAATTTCAGTTTATTTATGAAAAATTTATGAGCTTTCTTGAATAAATCGTAGAGATAAGTGATATAAGGTCGAAGATATTCTCATTTCTAGGTTAATTTTGATCTAACTTTGCTACTTCCTAAATTGAGAATCGAGTTTATTTCATTTTTTTCAAAAATATTCAATAAATTTCAATATTCATTTTCATATATGTATTTTTTTTTATTTTTATGGAGTTGGCAAACTAAACAAACAAACCAGAATCATTTTGAATGTATAATATTATGAGAGGAATAAATTTTTTACAAGATTTTTACCCATTGTAATTTTTAGAGAATTTTCACGGTTTACTTTTCAGCGCCTCCGACTTTTTCCATTTGCTTTTTCTGTCTTTTGTAGAGTGGGATTGGATATCCAGCCATTCCGTAAGGATTACTTACCATAGGATACCCATAGGGCGTTGTTGGATATCCGGCATAAGGGTTAGTCATGCTTGTTGTAGGATATTGAGCGGTCGGATATTGGGTTGTAGGGTACTGGGTAGTGGGGTATTGAGTGATAGGAAGTTGAGTTGTTGGATATTGAGTTGTAGGGTATTGAGTCGTTGGGTATTGAGTCATTGGGTATTGAGTAGCCGGATATTGGGTAGTAGGGTATTGAGTGGTAGGGAGTTGAGTTGTTGGGTATTGAGTGGTAGGATATTGAGTTGTAGGGTATTGGGTAGTGGGGTATTGAGTGGTTGGATACTGAGTAGTTGGATATTGGGTGGTAGGGTAACCCGTATATGGGTTATATGCGCCGGCTTGGGTGAGTGGATCTACTGCACCTGTTGGAAGGCCATATGGATTGGTTGGGTATCCAGCCGGCAATTGTGCATATGGGTTATAATTGGCGTATGGATCAGTAGGGTAAGAGGTTGCTGGGTTGGTGACTGGTTGAGTGGTGGGAACTGAGCCAGCTGAAGGTACTTGAGATCCACCAACAGGAGCGCCGTTTACCATAGTGTTTGGATCGGCGAGTAATTGAGCAAGGACATCAGGAGGAACAACAGTTCCATTAGGGAAGGTGTAAACTGGAGTTCCTTCGCTGCCTGTTGGAGGAGTTGTAGGATTAGTGGTTGGTTGATTCACTGGTTGAGTGGTTGGGTTGGTCGCTCCTGATTGAGCGCCACCAACGGGAACACCATCAACCAAAGTATTAGGATCAGCGAGTAGCTGAGCAAGGACATCAGGAGGGACAACGGTTCCGTTAGGGAAGGTATAAACTGGAGTTCCCTGATCAGCTGGCGCCTGTGTTCCAGTGTTAGTAGTTTGAGGAGTTCCAGTATTGCCAGCTGCCGCTGGATTAGGTATCTCAGATCCATCGGTGCTGTTGGTAATTTTGGTGTTAGGGTCAGCCAGCAACTGTTCGAGGACATCAGGTGGGACAACGGTTCCGTTTGGATAAGTGTACACTGGGGTTCCTTGATTTTCTGCAGGAGGCGTTTGTTGAGTTGGCTGGGTAGTAGGCTGAGTTTGTTGAGTAGCAGGGGCTTGAGTTCCACTGGTAGTACCATCAGGGTTCACTATTTGGGTATTAGGATCAGCTAACAATTGTTCGAGGACATCGGGTGGGATAACGGTTCCGTTTGGATAGGTATACACTGGGGTTCCTTGATTTTCTGCAGGGGGAGCTTGTTGAGTCGGTTGAGTAGTAGGTTGAGTTTGTTGGGTAGCAGGGGCTTGAGTTCCACTGGTAGTACCATCAGGGTTTGTTATTTGGGTGTTAGGATCAGCTAACAATTGAGCAAGAACCTCAGGTGGGACAACGGTTCCATTAGGATAAGTATACACTGGAGTTCCTTGATTTTCTGTGGCAGGAGCAGTTGATTGATCTACAGCACCGCTAGTTGGTTGAGTGGCAGTGTTAGTAGTAGCAGGGGCTTGGGTTCCACTGGTAGTGCCATCAGGGTTTGTTATTTGGGTATTAGGATCAGCTAACAATTGAGCAAGAACATCGGGTGGAATAACGGTTCCATTTGGATAAGTGTACACTGGGGTTCCTTGATTTTCTGCAGGTGGGGCTTGTTGAGTCGGTTGAGTAGCAGGGGCTTGGGCTCCACTGGTAGTGCCATCAGGGTTTGTTATTTGGGTATTAGGATCAGCCAACAGTTGAGCAAGAACATCAGGAGGGATAACGGTGCCATTTGGGTAGGTATATACTGGTGTTCCTTGGCTTCCTGCAGAAGGAGTTTGTTGAGTTGGCTGGGTAGCAGGTTGAGTTTGTTGAGTAGCAGGGGCTTGGGTTCCACTGGTAGTACCATCAGGGTTTGTTATTTGGGTGTTAGGATCAGCTAGCAACTGAGCAAGAACATCAGGTGGAATAACGGTGCCATTTGGGTAGGTATAAACTGGAGTTCCTTGATTTCCTACAGGAGGAGCTTGCTGAGTTTGCTGAGGAACTTGCTGAGTAGCAGGTTGAGTTGCACCAGCACCGCCATCGACGTTCGTTACTTGAGTGTTAGGATCAGCCAACAATTGAGCTAGAACCTCAGGTGGGACAACACTTCCATTCGGGAATGTGTAAACTGGAGTTCCTTGACCGAGAGCTGATGTATCTTTCCTTTTCCTCATCCTTAAACTCGATCCCACTAATGATCATTGTTAAGATAAAGAAGACATCCATAAATTTCACCTGAGATCAAAAGGAAGAGACAAAGTGCAATTTTCAAAGCACACGTTGCTCTTGACATTATTAGATAAACTGTTTTTGAGTCTTTGGTAAAATTTGTTTTTTGTGAAATAGTTTGTTATCTCTCACGCTGAAGGAGGGTTAAATAGCCGGAGCCTCTCAACGATAAGCCTTTCATAACGATATATTCGATCAAAGTCGAGTTTTCGAGAAAGGCCTTTTTACCTCAGAACTTCTAAAAACTATGCAGTACAGATAACTTACCGTTTAAGTCGTGGGTATTTTAGTCATTAATCAAATTTCGAAAATTATGGAAAGTTCATAAACCGTTGAAAATATCAGTACACTTGAGTCAAAATTACTAAATTTTCATAGACATGAGAAAACAAACATTATCCATCAAATTTTATGATGTTTCCATGTCCTAAGGGCTCAAGTAGGTTCAAGCAAGCAGTCTAATATGAAATGGAAATGCAAAATGTAAGTTCGGAATCATTCGGGTCCTTCATAGGTAAAGAATTTCGAGAAATGTGAGATTTAAATTAAGAAACTTATCGAGTTATTTCCATAACGGTAAGAGCAAATAACAAAACAAAGTTTTAATAAAAATTTGTTTGCTCGTGTCTCTATGTCTTACTATCTTTCATCAACGTCGCTAAAAAGGACATTTAGATTAAATGTATTCATTTCTTTCTATTGGCACGGTTGACATCACATTGAGGAACCGAGCGTACTGACTTGGGGTTTTTTAATAGAGAAAAGAAAAAGAGTAGATTCAATAGGAATGAATTGTAAAAAGAGAACGAGTGATATGCAACGACAAGTAACTCTATGAGATCTTTTGGGATTTCAATATTCCGAAAATAAGTCTGTTTTTCCAGGTTTTAGAGTCTATCATCATCTAAAGAAAATCATGCTACTTTCAAATGTTAAATTATCTTTACGAGTTTCTTTTAATTTTTTGAGGTGAGATTTAATTGGATATTTCCTGCGAAAAAGTATCTTTAAAGACATCAGAAAATCAAAAAAAAAGGATATTTCAATGAGTCAGTTAATAGAGGAAGGTGAGAGTCTCAACAAGCCTCAACCATTGAACCGCAAGTATTCTATTACTAAGCTCAATTCAGAAGGCAGCATCAGCCAGACATTTGCGGGAAAACGACGATCAGACAGTCAAAAATGTTGCATTCGAACCTTGAAGACGACCACAAACGAATTTCAGAATCACAAAACACTCGGCAAAAATCTATTCGCTCAGGAAGCTCTCGCTCTAAGTCTCTGCAATAGTCGAAGAAGCTCGATACTAATCGAAAATTTTCGAATGAAAGGAGATAGCATGGAATATACCTTCAAACCTAACTCAACACTCCACTCGCACATGCCTTCCAGCGAGCAAGACGCTGTTTGTAAACTTAATTTCGAAAAAATGATAGCGGATCTCACACAAGACATATTCTTTCTCAATGACAAAATGAATTTCCAGAACTTTAATCTTTCCAGAGAAAATATTGGCTACTGTGGTGAGAACCAGAGCTATTTCATCAATGATTGGGCATCCGAGTTTTTCCAAGACAAAACAGAACGATTATCTGAAACTCCGAATTCCTTAGCAAAAACCCAAAAACTGAGACAAAATTTAAAGGAGTTAGGATTCCTGGCCTTAGAGTTGTCTGGAATTTCAAAGGAAGAGCTGCAAAAACTGAAAGAAATCAAGAATTATAACGAGAAATCAGAAGGCGATTTGCTTGAAAGTACATTGTCCAAGCTAAACTCAAAAGTTTTACAGCAATTCATTCGGGCATTGCTGACAAAGTAGATTTTCTTTGTGTGAATGACTAACATCTAATCACAACTTTTAAGCGAGAACCTCTCTAGAGAAGACTTTTCATTAAGAAGTAAAGAAGATTCACAAAGTGCAACACCCGAAAAAACAAGTATAGAGAATAAATCGAAACAAGGAGAGAAATCTGTAGAAAACACACAGATGAAATATAAAATTGCATGGTGCTCATTTCGATCGAATTTAATCAGCATTTGCAGCATGGAGCCTAAACCACAACAATTTAACTTCTTTGGAGAGAAAACGTCTGTTTTAGGTATAAAATGCGATATGAGTATCATTCATTTACAATAGGCCGTGGCACATTTCTTGAGCATCTCCCAGGAACAGATTATTTACTTTCTCTGCAGCATAAAGCTGGAATTGCCGCAAAATTTGCAATATACAACACAAAAGATTTGAAAAAAGTCTATATGAGCCCAGAGATCAAAGGAAGTAATATCTTCATGTTTTTTACAGGTAACTAGCTGATTGCTATCTTTAGAGGTCAGTAGTGGCGGGGACTTTACTTATAACTCGAGAAAGCGCATGGCAGCTTTGGTTTCTCTGGACGAGACTTGCAGTTACCATCTTTTCGATTGTGATAATTTTCGTATCGCGAGGAAAACGGCTTGGCCCGTTGGTTATTTCAGTAATCTAAGCAAATTAAGAATTCTGAAATAACTCAAAACATTGGTCTGTAGAGAGTATCTCAAGCTTAGATTTCGATCCGCTGGGAACAAGAATTCTCACATTGGGCACGAATGGAGTTTCTGTGGTTTCTGATGTGAATTCAACTAAATTATTATTTAGCCTCGCATCAAAGAAACTGGAAATCAACCGAGAAACCAACCGTAAGATTTACAATGCAGATTCTCAATGAAATAACGCATGAATTGTAGATAACCATCAAAGATGCAAGTGGAATCCGGTCACAGAGATACCCCAAGTGGCAATTAAATATGAAGAGGCTCGGCTCAACGTTCTTGATGTTGAAAAGCAAAAGTTTATCTGCAACCCCATTTCGCTCGAAGAAAGCTATTGTAATAATGCGCTCTGTTATACAAACCTGAGATTTCAATGGAAATTTTTATTTCAGATTCAATGTGGGTTGATTGGCATCCTAATGGGAATCTTCTTGCTTGCGCCTGCTGTGGTTCTGTAAAAATAGTCGATACACGTGAGGGTCGAATCGTAAAAGTCTTCGATATCACGACTGTGACTGGCTCTAAATTCACAACATTAACTCCAAGTAACATGATGCCATTTTTTACCCAAACATAAAATCTTTCAGTTTATGTCAATTCGGTTAAGTGGAGTCCTGATGGAAGCATGCTTGCAATGGCTAGCGATGATAAATTTGTCAGATTAATCGAATTTAGCACTGGAACTAAGGTCTTTGAAGCACAGACGTTCGATAATCGTAAACTTTATTCATTTATTTTGGTTGTAATTTTATTAATTTGAAATTTAGTTCCACCAAACTCCGTTTGCTTTTTCCACGAATAAACTGCGCTTCAGAAAGATCAGCACTCTTGTTGAATGCGAATTTACAGATATATCATATCACTTACTACCTTTTGAGAGTAAGCGTGTATTTGAATCAACTTTTATATGTTTGGAGCTGTAATTGGATTTGAATAGCATTAGTGTGAAGTTTATCATGAATCGACCATGAGTATCATAATTACTGCAACAAATTCGAGTATTTTCCTGATTATATCAAAATGAAAGTTGGAGGAACCTCAATTTTCAGTGCAAAAATAGTTTGAGCAAAAAACTGATTATGGGTTTATTCTCAGTTATTACGAGTTCATTGTTTTTAATTATCACCAATCAAACAATCAGCTAGATTTTTGAAGGTTGATGAGAATGATTTTCAAACCGAATTGCTAGCTGGAAAAAGCTCTTTACTGGCAATGGATAGCAACAATAATCTTTATTGGAAGCGAAGCTAATTGTTCAATTAATCAAGAATCCGTCATCAGAATCTATTAGCACGTTCTTGGCCGACACAGACCTCAAGTTCAAGAAAATTAGCAAACGCTTTATTGGTAATATCAATTTAAATTTTGATTTGAAAAAAGTAAAAAGAAGTGGCTAAGTCGTATCAATGTGAAAATAGATTAATGATATCAAATTGTTCTCAAGCTCAGCTATCTTGAAGATGAAACGAAGCAAAATATTCAGGAATTTATCTATTCTGCAGAAATCCAAAGAGATCACGAATTGAAGAGCAAAGAACGTAGAAAAATCAAACTTTAAAATTTATCTAGCAATGAAAAATGAGAAAGGCAGAAAACCTGAGAAAATTCTCGATAACAAAATTAATTTCACTTTAGAGGTTCTACAATAATCCCTTGCTTGTCTTTCATTGTATTATTGTATTGCAAACCAAAAATATGAAGTTTTCTTGAAAGTTAATTTTTGAATTTCATTACTAGCGATTTTTTAATAGTACTAACTACCTCTCGATTTCAAATAACAAAAGCGACAGCAAAGCAAGGTTCGCAAAAAAAATAGATCTTGGCCTGTTCCATTCTTGAAAAAGGGAAAAAATTTCATTGCATCCATCGGTATATTTGAGATTCTGTCTTTCCAAGGACGCAAAAAGGTGCCTGCTGGTTTCAAGCAAAATTTATATTCACACGTTAGAGCTGATGTTTGATTGTTCAAATGGATTCCGGATAGCTCTCCAGACCACAATTTTATCGAAGTTGGCATTTTTTTTCTTTGGAACAGGAGGATAGGAAGGAAAATTTTATTTTTCTTGGTTCTCGAATGAAAGCAAAGCTGCAAATATCGTCATAGTGCTCGGGAGAGGCTAAGCCGCTAAGTTGCGCATAACCCTTCTTGTTATTTCCAATTTTATAGTAGTTAAAATTGTTTACTTTCCTCTGGTAGACAAATGAGGCTCCATACTTCTCACCCCAATTTTTGCTCAGAACCATCAAAAGATGGCTCAAATCGCAGGGACATGAACTTTAATATTAAAAATATGTCGTTTTTAAAGATTAAAACCCAACTTGGTGCTAAATGTTGCACATGTGCCTTGAATATCTCACTTCGCTCAGAAAAGAGAGACTCTCCTCTTCATTACCATTTCATTTTCAGCAGCGCTAGCAGAAGAAGCAGACCTAACTACTATGTCCTAGATCGCAGAAACGACTCAAACCATACTAGGAAGTCCCCCAAATTACTCTCTAGCAATCTCTGCAATTAAATAATCTAGGCAGAAACGCATATTTAAGCGGAACCGTACATTTCTAATAATTAACTAAATTAAAGCAATACAAAACACAATAATGGAAACCACTTTCCAACTCACAAACAGCGTTCTCTCAACCCAAGTTTTATGCACTCTCATGAAACTTTCGCTTGACGCTTTCGAACTTGGAGACTTAGCCTTATCTTCAAGACTTCGCAATTTCTACGACTCTTTAAAAAGAGAAATCGTTATGTCTACCATCCCAAAGCAACAAAATCAAATGACTCCTGCTCAAAGGCAAGTGGATAACGATACTGCTTCTAGCAGCGAGCACCTTTCTGGCGCAATAAAATCTGAATCAGAAGAAAGCTCCACAAATCAAATCACTACTTCTTCTCCCTCACCAAATTCTCTCGAAAATGTGACGAACACAACTATAATTCAACCTATGATGCCACAAATCCTTCAAAATCAAACCTTCATACACGAAAACGACAAAAAAAGCGTTGAAACCTATGAATTGGATCTTGAAAATGGAAAAGCTATCCTACAGAAACTAAATCATCAAAACACTGGTTTTTTAACAGTCTATCCAAGCCAGGAGACTCAGAATACTGTCAGGGACATCCAAGGTGCTCGTATGACAGGGTTAATAGCCAGCAAAGGTGTCATTGAGAGCTGCCAAACGGTTAACGCCACGTTTGTTAAGAATTTTCCTAAGCTAGTGGGAGACCATTTTGCGAATTATCTCGTGGTGAATCATAGAATGGAAGGAGCTAAGACAGTTTTCAAAGACAAATGCAGCTGGAAAAAGCTAAATGATTACCTTAATGGTAAGACACTGATTGAGGGAATTGACTCAACAGCAATGATTCGATTGTTTCTTGATTTTCTGATGCAGATGAGTGATGAGACAATCGATAAGACCAAAACAAGCGATAAAGATCTCAAAACTTGTTACAAAATAGTACTCAATCAGCTTAAGGTAGCTGTGGCTGCTGTAAAAGAGTGGAGTCTTGAGTCGAAGTTAAAAACAATGGAACTAAAGAAGATTTGGCCAACGGTTGAAATCCGTATGCAGCTTGACTAAATATTCTTTATAGATATATCTATACTAATCTAGCATTCCTTAATTGTATGAGTAATATTCCATAATAATTGATGTTTAGCTGTCATCTTAAGCATAAAATTCATATGTCCAGATCTTTTCATTGGTAGTTGAGTACCAAAGTGATTATTGCAAAGAAAATCTTCTGAAAACATCCCTTAGATAAGTAATTATCACTCTCTAGTGGTCAGAGATCAATTTTTCTTCTTTTTTTAAAAAGATTTTAATTCAAATATCTTGAGTCCAAGAGAAAGCAAATTAAGTTTAGTTTCTGCAAAAAATAACTAGCGTGAGAAGTTGAAGTGAATTTTGCATGTAAATGTGCTTTTTTGTTGTTTCACATCCTCATTTTATTAGCAGTTTGATTTTCCAAAGAGTGCTTATGGATTCATTTGCTGTTTAATAAGTCGAAAAATGTCATCTCAATAATTCAATTAAATTAGAACACCCTTTATTTAAAGAAAGAATTTAATATAGGTACTCGGTTGCAACGCGTTGTAATGCCTTAAACATTTAAGAATTTCTTCAAAGAAAAAGTAAACTTTCAGATCCAAGGTTTTTCCTCATTGCTTCTTGAATTTTGATTGCTCAACAAAAAAAAAACAAACAGAAGAAACGTAGTTCGACATAGAACCATTATTCCACTCTTCATAACTCTAATGCCTACCTAATGTTTAACAAAAACTCAATATTGATCATTAAAGTGCCTGCCTGAAACTAAAATATTTTTGAATTCTAATCATTCTAAGAATATACCTTTTCGACGAGCGGCTGTTAAATTGTCCTCATAGAACTCTCACTAGTTGCCATCCGATTTCAACCCAGCCCATACTGTTACTGCTGTAACTATTGAAATATTTCCTAAGCACATGACGAACAAAATAAAAAATTAAAGTCGACACCAAAGCCGGATCAAGAGGCTCCAAGATGTCCGATCCGACCGAATCCATAGAAATAAAAGCTCTATTCATTGTCGTAATAGTCTCAAACGGGCTTTCCATCCTGGGGTCCTTACTAAACATCATTCTCACATACTTACTCCGAAGATCACAGGAAAATTTGTTCAAAATGGTCTTAGCAATATCTTTAATGGACTTATTGAACTCAATCTTTCAATTAGCGAGTTACAAGCTCAATAGCGTAACTGCCTGCCGCATACTTGATGGAATCGCTCTCTACGGATACACTGGCTCTATTATTTGGACATGCTGTTTTTCTCATTCCCTATTAGTGAGCGTCAAAACGAGATCTATCGAAGTATTAAACGAAATGATCCGCAGATACTTCTTAATCTCGACGATTGTTCCCATACTCGCTGTGGTACTGCGAAATATACTCGATGAATACGATGTACTCTATGGATATTGCTATTTTGAAACAGATAATGGGGTGATCGAGCGTATTATTCCCTATTCCTTTGCGATACTATATTGCGGATACACTTATGTATCCACGTTCCGAAAGATCAAATATATCACTGGAGAAAGGCCTTTCAAGCTTGGACTTTATCCTCTTATCATGACTATTTGTCTCATTCCGTTCGTCGCGCTGAGTATCTACGAAAAGGCTCAAGATAACCAAGAACCGACGTCTGTTACGGTTTATTGGTCATATATTGCATATTTTTTTCTATATCTCCAAGGATTTCTCAACTCGTTTGCTTATGGAGTATACCGGGCGGTTTGGGGGGCTATTATCCAACGGTGTTGTCCGAGACGTCTCACATATGTCTCGTATAACAGTTCTTTATTAAGCCAATCCGATATCGATGTAAGTGAACAGGAAATTGGTTATGTCAGTAGCCCCGAAGACAGAAGAGAGAAATTGGTGTTCCTGAAGGATCGCAATTCTTTATAACCCCAATTTTTATGATATTCATATGGATTTTATAAGCTTTCTTTTTGAAATACATCATAATAACTTTGCTGCAGATGTCAAGGTCAAGAAAAGTACACTCCACTTGGAAAATAACCTATGTTAATGGTTGCTGTAAGAAATCAATTCTTTTAAGGATTCAACGAATTCAATTAAGTGGGACTCTTTCTACTTGAATATCGATTTGAAAACATAAATATTTGAAAGAAAATAGAAAACACGATGCAACAAAAAAATTCCGTGCTCTTCATTTTGTAGACTTAATCTTGGATATAAACTATAAAACTTGCTCTATCAATATTATTGTCATTCGCTCCACCAATTGAAATTTTCTCCCAAAGGAGAGTGTAAATCATTTCATATGCTCATGCACATCTGAACATATTTCTTTAGAATGTGAATTGGTCAGATGGATGTAGAAGTTGGAGGTAGAGGCGTCCCTTTTTTCTTTTTCTTTTGCTTTCGCTTTTCGCAAAACTCCACGTAACGGCGACTGACATTTCTGACGTCATTGCATTGAGATAGCTTCTTTAGAAAAGGAATGAGATCCAAAAGAACTCTGTCTTCGGATTGACCCTCAAATCTTTCGACTATCAAACAATTCTCTGGTTGAAAGTACGTATTTAATGCTATATCCTTCATATTCAAAGAAAAAAGCTCAGACTTCAAGGCAAATACTATTTTATACGTCGATAAGAAGAACGTCTTCCAAAGGAACTCCCAAGTAGTTAAGGTCTTTCGTCATTGAACCATCTTTTAGCGTTACGCAGTGTTTCCGATGCATCACACGCTTCATATACTGGTTAACGCCGATCGTTTCCAACACACCATTGGCATACTGAAAAAGCTATTAATTGCGAAGCTAGAGCATTTTTTACTTCTATTTTGCTTGCGGTGTAAATTAACAATGTATAATACTTGCTCATCTCATCAAGGAATTTGATTAGATGTGGTCTTATAAAGATAGTCATTTCAGAATTTGTATAAGTAAACTGATGTAATTTAGTCAATTTCTCACTTAAAAGGAAGAATGCTTAACCTTGAACTTTGCATCTTTCATTTCTTGAGCTGATATCTCATGTGCGAGCTTAGTATGTACCAGTGTTTCATCGAGGTCCAGGACTAGGTACTTTTGCTTTGAAAATCAGAGTAAAATTTGAAACTTGGGCTGATTTACTTTTCTTCTGGCCGATTTTCTCGTCGTCAGACTTCTGCTTCCTTGGGTTTCTGATACAGTTCGTGGCTTTTTCCGCGCGCGTGCACAGAAAAGAGAGCCAACAAACGACATAAAAGAGCTCTGCATTGGGCTTTCGGGTTCAACCATGGAGATCTAGGCTTACTTTTTTGAGAAAGTTTAAATTATTGAAGACTGGTTGTAGCTCAAATTAGAAAGTTAAAAACGCTCATCAAATTACAAGCCTAAATAATTACGAAAAAAAAAATTTGTAATTTTGATTCTGGTCAATTTTCGAAAAACGCATTTCGTTCAAGTAATGCGGTAGATGGAGATAACTCTTGCTAATAGAGGAAATAAATCCGAGAGATGACGTTTATCTTTGATTTTGCAAAGGGACTCGGCCAACACATTTCTGATATTTGATCCTATTCATAGTATTCATAGAATTAATACTCTGAAAAAGCTCATTCAGGCTAGTCACTCGAATTTGCAGAGTCACATTGGAAAGAAAGCATTTGGGAAAAGCAAGAGCAAGCGCATAAATCTTTAATAGATCTTTTAAAGCTTATTGAATAAAATTACGTAAATAGTTGTAGTGCATAAAACAGAGGAAAGCGATGGATCAAAACCAGAACTCAGACGTCCTTGACTGGCAGCAAGGTGTTGAAAACTTCAGCGGCGACGAAGAGATGTATAAAGGCATGCTTGCTAAACTGGAAAAGTTAACTCTTGATGAAGAAACGAAAAAAATGTATGAGGCATTCACTACGAAAAACTGGGCGGAAGTCCTCGCCAACGCGCATTCATTACGAGGAACTGGAGGTCAGGTGATTATGCGAAAACCCTTATAACATGCATTTTTTGGCAGCTTACATCGCAGCGATTCAATTCAAGGATAAAGCCAATGAACTGAGGGAAAAGTGCAAAGCTTTCCTGGAGCCGAGCAATGAAGCAGCTCCTCCAGAAGCGAAAGTGACTGAAGATGATATCGCAACCGCCTATGCATCGTTTCTGAAAGGAGCGATTAAATTGAAGCAGCATTTAGCAAGCTTGAATGGAAGAGTAGCTGAGACAGCTGAACTCGAAAACCAATGTAAAAACAAATCAATGCAAAATTTCCTAACTTGTTGATTGTTTCAACAGTGAAAGAAATTAAAAAAACACATAGAGTCAACCCAATCATCAATTTAGAAGATAACAATCGACAGAATTGCGCTTGCTGCACAATTTTTTGAAGAAATGATTGGAAAAGCTTCTCTTTAGGAAGAAAGAAAAACCAGCGAGGGTAAATGAAGGCTAATGCACTACAAATTATCTATCTTTTTTAATATATCCATGTTGTTGGTCAGATTTACGCCAGCCTTGAGAGTGATATAAATACATGAGGACAGATATCGTCATTAATATTAAAGTCGAGCAATAACAAATACATTTCAAAATAGCAATGAATTAATCAGTAAATAGCCACGTTTACAATCTTAGCAAAGAGAGACACCAATCTGATGAAATCATACAGATTAGATTGTTAGATATATGGACAGTAGAAGGATAATACTCATTTTTATTGGATATTAACTTCATAGCGAATTAGATTCTGTCCTCCAATATTATAAAACCGCGCATAAGGGCATCTCATTAAAAGGAGAGTAGTATTATCGATAGATTCAGCTTTAATGCCAGCTCCAATGAAAGAAATAACATGCGAATCTGTGAGTTTAAAGTCCGTTGATAATTTATAGCAAAATATTTTTCCTCTGTTCAAACCTTGACAGAAAGGCGAAATTTGTATTGTGAAAATTGCACCTTCAAGACTTCTCGAAGGAACAAGGGATTCTTTCATACGACACCTTCCAACTACTGCTTTTTGGATTATATCGATGAAAATGAGTTCATTAGTTTTCCCAGTTTGCAAGACTATCAAATTTCGATGGGGCAGGTGTGCGTGGGTTTCAGTTACGAAACAAGGCAGTCTCATGGAAGCACAAGGACTGTTTGAGAAGAGGTTCCAGATGAGAAGGTTTTTCGTGCCTTGGGACCAAGTCGCAATAGTATCGTTCAGAACGGAGAGATATGCCTCCTCCTTCAAGAGGTCCTTGAGACTAAGCTTGAAAACGATCTGGAAATTGCTGAGATCAAGAAACCTGAACTCATATCTACTACATCTGAAGGCAATGAAACACTTCTTGGGTTTTTTTATCAAAAAGACTTCTAAATTGATGTCAATCAGCAAGGGGATTCTGTCCAGCTCAACGTGCTTGATTATTCTTTTCGTTTTCAGATTATAGAAAACGAGTTGAGCCAAGCCATGCGCAGACATGAAACATACAATGATGGATGGATGCATTAAGAATAATTTCAAGTCTGAACTGTGGAGGGAGGGCTTTGGCATTAGATGTGAAGTCAGTGAATGTAGCCGCGCTTTCTTAGGGAGTGTGTTGGTCTCCATAGTATTGTATCGTGACCAAAGCTTGAGATTGTTGATTTGTTGTTACACCAAACTCTTCGCAAGATTTCTGATAGAGAATTCGGTATCAATTTATTTATGAATTTAGAGTTTAAACTAGTTTGAATGCTTTCAATCTATTTTAAATCAATTAGAATTCACATGAAAGAGAGGAAAGAAGCTCTGCTTGTAGAAGTATACAACTTTTATTAAGATGTAGATAAAATCATGAACCATTTTCATTAAATTTTCAGAATTTAAAATAGATACACCTGATTTCCTTTGTGGCAACACATTGTTTATTGCCTAAGTATAACTCAACTCAACTTGTGAATTAATCTTCAGTTTTGAAGTATCTATATTGAATTAAAATGAATTCATGTCTGGTGAACTATTTTATCTGAGAAACAACAGAATCAAAAACACTACTTTTCGAGGTTGCTGTCCGTTTTTTCAAAGAGCCAGCTCTAAATCTTCAAAATACCTTCATGCAACTAGAGGAGAAGAAGAGGTTTAACTACCCACCCGTTTTTCTACTAAGATAATCGATATTTTTATCTGAAAGTGATATATCACAATATCGATAATTATTGGAACCAAAGTTTTATTATTCTTTGTGTTCGCTCTTTTTTTTTTTCCCAAGCACATGATAGGTCCAAACCTCATCTCATTTCATTTATAATTTCCATCGAAATTTTGGTCATTCTTTTTTGCTCTGGATTCCTTTCCCTAACTACAAAACTTTGTTTTCCGAATAAGTTCGATTCCTCAGTAAGCAATAGATTATAAGCTTTGGTCAGCTGCAGTGTAAAATGTATGAATAGTTAAGAAATTCCAGAAATAACTCAGGTTTTGCTCACAAAATTCTAATTTATCCGGCTAATTTTTAATTAAATGCTCGCGCAATAATCAAAATGTTTCATTAAATTAATTCGAATTTTTAAGAAAAAATATACTCATCATCTATTACACTCCAATTTACTCGATATTAGTTACTTATGAGCACAATTTTCCAAAGATTTGATCGCTATACCTTGAAAAAGCGAAATTCTCAACGACAACAACTCTCGAAATTGTTGTATTATATTCGATTCAAATGGAATAGAAGAATTATCAAATTAATCGCTCTATAGAAACTTTAAGACAACGGGAATTGACGTCAACCGGTCTCAAAGAACTGGTTATGGCTTCCTTTGGACTTTTTAGTGATATCTTAATCCTCAATATATCGATTCTCCTCTCTAATTCTCGAATGTTGAAATGAAGCACTACAGATCAATATTGACTCGCACATATCAGCCACAACTTTAGAAACTCTCAAATCTCTCGAATTTTCTAAGCAATATCACTCTTATGCTCTCTTTTCTCTATTATTAAAAAAAAAAATAATTTTCTGAGAGAGCCACAACTCATTTTCGAGTACTTATCTTCACACAGGAGAAATGCAACGAACTCTCTACGAATTACGCTTCCCTGGGCTGTGATCACTCAGATTCTGGCTTGCTTCTAAAATGGGCGGCCACAGAACCAATTCTTTTAATTAAAGTTTTAATAAAAGCTTGTGCCTTCACCTTATTAATTAGCTTGCCGGAAAAATAATTCCAGCTAAAAAAATTATACCAGTGAATCAAATCAAAATTATATCATTCCTTTCCTCACTGACCTAGGTTCCATTCTTGCCCTTGCTCATAGCAGCACCCTTTTCCTTGAACAATGGCAAGTCACTCACCACCTGAGTTATTATTTACTCCAACGAAAAGCATGTGTCCTTTGATTTGATCATTTTCTTGATATCGGTTACCAGTTTTGATTAAATGAGCATTCTCTGATCCGGATTAGTTTTCTTTCAGTGATCCCAAAATTAATTAGTTTCTAAAATATTTTAGTGCGAGAGATTGCGTCATCACCTGATAATTGATTAAAAATTTGCTATCCCTCTGAGCTGTTCTCAGCTATCGTTCTTTAATTCGAGAACATGAATTAGTAAATTTTCAAAACAATAAGCCCACTCCCAAAAAAATGAATAAGAAACTCAACGCATTAGTCATAGCCGCTACAAAGTTGTAGGATCAATATCTAATAATCGATTATATTTGTATATGCTGACTTCGTATGTGTATAAAAACTTTGGTTCAATCTCGATTGGGTCTTCAATCGATTTTCCACTTTCTTTCTTCTTATTCTCTTCTTTTCCACCTTCCACAGTCCGTTTATTTACTACAGTACCTTTGTTGGTAGTTATTTCTGTGGTTTTATGCAATAAATTCGATCCCACTGGGATATCGTTGATCTTAATTTTTGATTCATCGCATTGCGCACTGCTATTTGGTATGAGGCTTATTTCTTGAATCGACATCTCTGAATCTAGAGATATAACGTCGTCCTTATCTCCATTAATATTAGCATCCAGTACGATTACTCGCTTTGCTGAGTTTCTGAGGTGTCGCGGTCTCTGAGCGCGACGGTAAGTTGTGCGAGTCTTCTTCACCTTCTTACTCGGCATTATTTCACAGCATTCATCGTCGTCAACAATTTCTATTTCTTTCTCAGGAGTTTTCAAATGCTTTGCATAGTTCGACTGAGATTTTACTCCACTAGCACCTGGATTTGGGTAAGGCTTATAATTAAGCATTCTCTGGACCCGCATAGTGAGGTCTACTTCAGATCTCGTTGGCATTAGAACGGTTTTATCCTTTGATTTCTCTTTATTCTCTTTCAAGGATAAATTTCCTCTCAATCCAGACATTTCTAACGGCGGACTCGGCATAGAATTGAGCATTGCAGCATCCAAGCTCGCTTCAAGCAGGTTTCTGGAAATTTCTGGCATTCTCCAAAACCCCATCGGAGGACCACCGAAATAAGGTGGTTGAAAATTTCTTGCCATAGTGTTTATTTTGGCCATCATAGCGAGCTTAAACAGCCTGTCACTCTCATTCAGAAAGGGCGTTTTTGTCGAATTCTTCATTTTCTGGAAATAATTTATTTTAAGCTCTTGCCGGTCCAGGTAATTAAGGAATTCCAAATTGCACTATCCTTATAAAGAATCACTCTGATCATTAACAAATTTAAATCGTGAAAATAAAAAAAGCTTCTAACTCTCAGAATGTTTCAAAAAAATTCTTCCAAATAAGTTCTATTTTGTAAAAAAAAAATTGTATTCCGTTAACTAGCCAATAACCCTCGCTTGTAAAGGGTCAGCTCCACTTTCTATTTCCTCAAGGAAGGCATATAAATCAATTTATTTGCAGGATAAGTAGGAAGAAAATTGATCTGGCTACTATTGTCAAGAAATTTGGGGATAATCAAAATAATGAAAAATTTGCGCTTCCGTTAGAATGAACCTGCCTTGCTGAGAGGGAGTAGCAACCTAGAAAGGCAAAATAAGTCCAGAGGAAGTGCGTTTTCGGGTATCTTCGATATCGGTTTTTCGAAAATTTGATTTTGGAAGTCTAATTTTGCGATATTGAGAATTTTTTGGCAATTAGGGCCAGTTAAAACTCAAATTTGAAAAAGGAAACTGACGACTAAATAAAAATAAATAAAATTCCAGTCCAATGAAGAGGAATGTGTGAAACCCAATTAATAAATAAAATTCCAGGCATTCTAATTCGAGAGGTTCTAAAGTTGCAGGAAAAATTAAATGTTTTCTTTAATGCTAAAAAATGGAGAGCGAACTCTATTTAAAGTGCGGTATGGAAATAATTGAACAATATAAAATATTGCGAATTAGATTCCATTTTAAGGCCAATTAACTTTAATTAAATCGCATGGGAAGGTGAGAAAGACTGGCCAGTGAAAATTTGGATCGTTAAAGCTGACGTATTAATTATCGAATGACGCTATCTTTGGATATTTCTTTGTGAGGACGGGAAAATTTTTTCATTAATAGAAATTAACGCTTTTCTGGTTGTTTGAAGGAGCATGCTCTCTCGCATCAGAGATTTTCTTAAATTTTAATTTTCTAAACTGACTTACTTATTCAGGAAAGTATTACTTCATTGTTGTGCATGGTTTCTGTGTCTAAACCAACAAAATGAAAATCAACGCGTTTGGTTTTATTGTACGTCAGAGGTTGGAAAACAGTCAGGCAATATTGAACTGTTAGCATCGAGATTACATATTTTTCACGGTTTGTGCGAGATTCAGAGAGAAATAATGATGCGATGAGTTCGGTGTTGAATTGGATGATAAATTCACGTGATCTAATGAAAAAAAAATCAAGATAAGTTGATCTTTTTTGTTTTATTTGTGGAGTTGCGATTTGTAGATTGGCTCTGAGAGAGAATTTGCATTCTTGATAAATTTAAACATTTCATGCTTTGTTAAATTTTAGAATAGCGCGAAATATTCTGAGTCAATGGTAAATAAATAAATTTTTACACACGACGGAAGAAACGACGCAGAGTCTTTGAAAATAATAGTTCATTTATGTTTAACCTCGTTAGATTAGAGCTAATCGCTGCCGGAATGATTATGCTAATTTTTTTAATTTTTTTTTTCAAGGAAAAATGAATGGAGCTTCTGACATGGATATGAAACTCTGCCAGTATTTTATGGGTCTCTTTATTGAGATGAGACCTGAACTCTAAGGTATTAAGAGATTGATTTCAATCAAGGGTTAAATCATTCACTTGCCAGCTTTTTTAAAGTTGTAACACGAACTTGAGAGCAATTCAATTTGAGAAGGCGTGGTAGAGAGTACTTGCAAGGGTGGAAGAGCGGAGAACCAAAAAACAAAACAAAACAGAAAACAATGATACTCCAATCCTGAGAGAGAATAAAATATATTCATAATTGCGATTCCTCTTCAATACGAGGAACGAAAGTTCTATGGCTACAACAAATAGTGAAGCTTCGAATTATTTAAACCGAATTCTTCCAAGACCGAATCATTTCCACATGCTGCGTCTTTCATGAGAAGAGATGAGGAGTAAATGATGAAGAAACTCAAATCTGAGTGAATAAGGTGAACGTGATATTAGTAAGCCACAAAGCTAAGCTAACTTAATGGATGGCTTGAGATTTATCAATTAGACTCATTTTAGGGTTCATCCTATGAAGGTCAGATTCGAAAAAAGTGCTAAGGAGTGGATTATTAATTTAATATAGCAACAGCTGATTAATATATAAGTGTAAATAAGAGTTATGATAATTTATCATCAGACGCAGTCGAATGAGATAGAGATGAATTTCCGATTTATTTTGTCTTATTTTTTTTCCTCAATGAGGAAACGAAATTCTGGGTCAACGGCCCCCAAGTTATTCCATTTTTTCTTATCAACCACCTTGTTAACATACTGCGAAATACAATATTGTTTCTCAGACAAATTAAACTTCATAATGCCTACGAATTCTCACTACTTGGTAAACTGAAAATCCAAAATTCTGGTATCAGTTATCTTCTTCTAACAAACAATTCCAATGGTGTTCCTGTATCCCTTTAACTATTAGATTACGCTTAAAATTGACACCAGTTGTTATTACACAATAATTGTGAATAATAGCATGATGACAAAGATATCTTAACAAAAAATTTTACATAATCATGAAAAGAGCTTCTATTCAGCCCCCCAGATATCTAAACTTGGCACCCCATTCTGCGGAAACTTAAGAAGCGGTGTTTTCGGCTCAGAATTATCCCTGGCAAGCAGCTCTTTCGCCCAATTAGCTATTTCACAGAGTTTCTCAAGATTCTCAGGTTTCTTCCATTCATCCTCTGCTATCACCACAATACTCTTTCTCCAGGTCGACCACACCTCTTCGATTGTGCATGGCCTCTCTCCCATGATCTTCTTATTTTCCTCCTCTTCAGGGCTATTTGCATTATTCTTGTTCGTTATCCTTTCGAAACACATCTTCAAATTCTCTTTAAAAGATTTGCCCTTACAAGCTCTCCTCACTGCTAATACCATCTTTGCGATTTGAACTAGAGAAAAGAGCAATCCGACGATAACATTTCCCAGCGAAGTTCCAATATAAACCTTCCCAATTGCTGCTCTTGTGTCAGCAGTTTGCTCTGATGGGTTAATAATGACTAAAGCCAAGACACAAGCATATCCAACAAGGACAAGGGCTTCAATTACCAAAGTTAGAGCCATCAGAATCTTGTCTTTTAAGGGCCTGTAACTTGCTTCATAGAGGAGAAAAGTAAAGTTTATCACGACGACTAGAGCTGCTTGAACGAGTGGGAAAGAACTCAACAATCCTAATAGAACCGCAGTGAGGAACGCTCGGGAGAGCAAGAGAGGAAAATGATATTGCTGGAGTTTATAATTATTTTTCAGCCCTTCGGTCAAACAAGCTGATCTTCCAAGCCTGAGTTTGACAGCGCTCTTCGGCGCAGTATATCTTCGTGTTTTTGGGTTCGAATTAGTTGCGTTTAATTTCTCACGAACTTCAACGATTGTAAAAATGATAAGTCCGATCGAGAAGACAAAGAAAATGATTGCGAAGATGAACGATGCAGAATTGACTTCGCTTTGTTTTTGTATCGCGCTCAACAGCTGTAGACTGCTGTAATACACACCCGGGAATAGGACAAGTGAAAAATAAATGAGAAGGAGGTTCCAGTTGACTAGCTGATCCACTGACTGCCAGACTGAGGATATCGTCTTGTGGTATTTCCCAAAAACAGGTTTCAGGTGCAAAAGTTTCGCAATCACGTGTAAAGTAATTCCAATGCAAACTAGTACTATACACAAAGAAATCTGGTCACCAAAATCACTGATGATGTCCTTAGAAGAGGCATTACTGTTTTGTTCTAGTAGAATTCTTCTTTTATTTGAGCTCTGCTCCGAAGATGATGAGAAAAAAGAGAAAAACGTGAATAACAGTTTTGAAGGCTCAGCTTGAGTGTTTCCAGAGTACGCTCTGAGAGCTGGCGGATAATTCGCAGTGATCGCCGTTGACATCTTCAGGCCTTGGTTATAAAACTGCAGTTGGAATAGTGAAGGCGAGACGCCTCCAGAAAGCATGAAGGTAGATAACTGAGCAGCAGATACTGCTCCTCCCATCACGTTCTGAGTCGCTGCCATCTGTTCAGAACTTTCCTTTTCTGCGAGAGGCAACGAGGATATTTCAAAGGTCAATACCGATGCGCTTCGCTCAGCGATAATAAATTCCTGCGTTGGATCTTCATTAAAATTGCTACTAATCTTCAGAGTGACTTGTAACGTTGAATCTGCTGGAGCATACTCTTGTGTTAATATTTCCAAATCAATTGTATTTGGGTCTGAGACAGTCGCTGTAAAATTACTATCGTTCAGCACATTATTTTGCAAGGAGATTTCCAGCCTTGTGGCAATGTATGTTAAAAACGTCAGAGAGCTATTATTAAAAGTAATTTGAAATTGTGTAGGATCAGTAGTTCTTGTCAATGATATTGAAGTAGTCTCTTTTAAAAGACATTGTGGGCCGGGAAGATCCGGGGAAGAGGATCCTCTCATTCCTGTTGGACAGGAGTTGAAACATCTGCCTTTGAAAAGGAACTGGTCACTAGGACAAAGCGAACAGTTCCGTGAACTTGTTCCTGTGCAAGAAACGCAATTGGAGCTGCAACTAACACATTGGTTTTGTTCTTTATCATATGTAGAGTTTGGAGGGCAGCTGAGCATACAAGTGGAGCCATAAAGTATTTTGGGAGAATCACAGATTGGGGGTTCTAAAATGGTCGGCTGTTTTTTGCAGGCGCCAGTTTCTTCGTCGAAATAATAGTTGTGAGGACAAGTAGTCTGGCAGACTCCATTAGAGAGATCATAGCCGAATTTGCAAATAATGCAAGTAGTTGGAGAAAAACAAACGAGGCAGTTCTCAGAGCAACTCATTGGGGTTACACAAGTCAGTTGGCTAGTGAGACTGTAGCCTGGCTTACAGATTGTGCAACTAAGGGATGAAGTGCAATCAAGGCATTCGGCTTGGCAATCTGATTGAAGATGAATTAGGAAAAAATGAGAAAATTAAATACCTTGACAGGTGCCAGAATCCGGATCTGAGTAAGTTCCTACCGCACAAGGAGTATTCCCGTTATAAGTCGGAAGACAGATCGGTTGGATTCCTCCCAGCAACGCGGTGCAGGTTGAAGAGTCTTCCTGAAGGAACGAACTATTGGTGAAAAACTCGAATCTTTGAATGTAACCGCAGAATGAGTCTTTGGAATCTCCAAGTTGCAAAACAATCGAGTTATCGTTCTCAAAGGTTTTGATGTAATCGAAATGAATGGAGATATCATAGTAAGATTTGGTATCTTCGAAATAAAACGCGCAAAATTGTCTGCGGCCTCCTGGTTTCTCTTCGAAGAGTAAACCATCAGCATAATTGGAACAAAAGAAAATTATATTGATCCGGGTATCCACTAGTTAGAAACAATAGCTAATGTGTTTATCAAAATCAATTACGTGGAAAGTCTTTAGGTATCTCTGTCGTTTTATCATCAGAGTCAACCAGAGTCAACCGAACAGTGGTAGGATTGATGTACTTGCTTCCCACAATCAACGAAGGATCGTTTTTATCTTGATTCGTGAGTTGGAAGATAATCATCTTTTTGGGAGAGCTGCATTTGTTTGAAGAAAACTGAACCGTGATAAATGACCCAAACAGTCCCATGACATCGAAAAACGGAGCCATTTTAATTGTGCGAGTGGTTATTTTTTGACTTCCGGTAAATAAAGGCCCATTGGCAAGAGATACCTATTCGTTCACACAAAATAATTAGTTTACAGATGAGCTCACGGTTACTGGATCAGAAACATCCCAAATCGGCGCCTTATCAGGAGCTATTGAAATTTTTAATGACTGCGAGAAGATACTCAAATTACTCATAATTCCGTTATACTGGTTTCCTGACCTGTCCAAGATCACATCGTCGTCCATTGAATCAAAGATATAGAGCGCAATCATATTCGCTATTGACTTAGTTAAGGATGTTTCAAGTATTGAAGAGATACGTTGGGAAAAACCAAGCGAATTATAAATTATATTCGGATCATCAATGTAACTCGCAACTGCATATGCTCCAGCAAACATCACTGCTCTGTAGTCGTTGGTGGAGGCACTGAACTTGCCAAAAGTTAGCAAAAGATCTGATTGAAACGTTAAATCCGGTTTCGCGGTATTTTCATTCCAAATTGCCCAATTTTTCGGAGTAGCGTCCCTTGAATCAAACAAACCGTATGTGCTCTGTCCACCAGAAGCAGCAAATTTCACGGCTGAATAAATGAAATACCATCGCCCGTTTTTTATCCCAAACTAAAAGCAATTCAGATCAACACTGAAAATGCTCTTACATTTTGCGTTGTATTATATTGCGGTTGATTGATCGAATCGATTTCTGCTTGAAATTGCTGCATTGTTCGTATAGATAGATTCTTTAGCAGGTAAGTTGACTGGTAGATATAGTTGCTCATTGGATAAATCGAGCTGTTGCCTGAATCCGATCTAAGATATATCCAGAGGTAAGATGATCTATTGTATAAGTGGAACTTACTGTCTTCCCAATGACATTAATGAAAATTCATTCATCTCTTTGGGTCCTCCCATATCTCCCTTTATCCAAGTTGCTATTGTACTTTCTGAAGCACTTTCATCTACGTATCGGTGTCACGCAAAGCATGAAACAAGGCAAAAATTACATCCTGCTAGGTCTGCCAGAGTGAAGTATTTATAGCAGCCATTGAGTGGATTGTTAGGCGGGGGCAGCTTATTGCAAATGAATCTGTCAAAGAGATAATTAAAGGATGATGCTGTGAAGAAGTTAGAGAGAGAGAAAATAGATTTTAATTATATACCAGCTGGAATTGTGGCTGAAGAACTCAGTATCTTTGTGAGCGCGATTAGCAAAAAAAGGAAGTTCACTCTCATCTTGGAGATTTGCCAAGCAATTTTTAATTGTTTCAGATGGATTGCTAAATTTTATTGATGATTTGATGAGACTAGCAATTTTGCTGTTTTTAATCGAATCTGGTTAGAAAATTAGTTTATTTTTCGGAACTTAAATCTTAGAGATCGATTGATTCCAGCAAAGAACAAGTTTGATTTGTTCGATTCTCTCGATTTCATATAAATAATCCTGAGGTAAATTAATTGGAATTTGGAGGATAAACAGTTTATCAAGCGTTATTAATTGCCTGTCTCTGTAATTTTCAGAGATCTTCTTCTAACTCACTTCAAATGAAGCTCTTAGAAAGATAAATTTGTTAATGCTGATGAAAAGAAGAGTCCATGAATGCACTCTATAACCCTTGACTGCTATAGAATTAACTAATTCACGGTAAACAAAAACTTCACCAACTCATCAATAGGAGGGAGAATAGTGAAATAAGGAACTCGCTGCGTTGTTAAATCGAAATCACCGAATGAATGCTGTTTTAGCTCATCTTATTGAATCCACCCAATACCATCTTTCTTGTTTTGAGAGGAATTTCCTCGGCTAGATTGAATTGAATAAAGTTTTATTGTATAGTATAGTACTCAAAGTTTTCTAAATCTTTCATTGCTGATCGCCACGGTTGTGAGCTTTAAATGCTCTTAAATTTATCCTCAGCTTGAATGTCCATTAACCATTTCATATCATATCTTTGATCGAAACTATCTCTATAAAAATGAGAACCTCAGTGAGTGAGATCTGTCCAGTCTTGAATTTCCTGCGTTACTCTTCAAATTAACTAACTTTCAATATGAAGCTGGAAACGAAAAAGCAAAACAAGAGGAAAAAAAGAAGTAGAAATATCAGAGTCTGCTCTCAAAATTGTGTGATGGCTTCGCTGCATATTCCGGCATCCGATTAAGCTCATTAGACTTTATGATTGAGAGAGTAAGAAAAAAAAGAGTTGAATTTTTAATGTGCATGAAAATTTAAAGAAATTCGATTCAACCTAAAAGAAATTCTCAAGTAGGGATGTACAAAGCATTAGTATTCGAAATCTAGAAAGCAACAAAATTTTTTGCCTTGAAATATTCAAGCATTCTATATAACATTTCATGATCGCATGGTCAATTTCCAAATAAAAAAAATTGAAAATGCTACAGAAGGTCATAAGTATCAGCTGCTTCTCCTAATGATAAGATTGCGTGCCTAACAGCACTGAAGCGAATTGCTTTCGTCCTTCAGGAATTATTTGCTCATCTCTCGTCTTACAGTTCAATTGCTGATTCATTATCCCTCTGGTGGCATGACCACTCAGCTTCTCTTGATCATCATCACACATATCAAGAGATTTCAAGTTTTTTCTGATGAGATTAGTTGAAGTAAGCCAACTCTCCTCTATACTGATCGGATTTCTCACTAAAGATAACTCTGATAGATGAACCCACGAATAGTTTCGCATTAAGCTGGCTGCACCCTCATTTCCAATGCTATTATCAGCTAAATTAAGAACCTTGAGCCTCACCCATACATCATTCCTCGCTAATTCAATCGCGCCTTTATCTCCAATGCGATTTTTCCTTAGGCTTAGTGATTCGAGATTCACCCAAGTCTTATTCCTTGCTATGGCTATAACTCCTTCGTCCTCAATTTTATTCTCCATTAAATTGAGAGTAGTCAGATGTTTCCAAACTGTGTTGTTCGCCAATGCGACGGCTCCTTCATTACTTATTCTGTTTATGGATAAATCAAGACTCAGTAGATGTGTCCAGGATTCGTTCTTCGCGAAGATGCAAGCGGTTCTATCGCTGAGCTGCGTCCTTGATAAGTTTATTTCTTCCAGTCTGGACCATGTGCGATTTTGGAGAATACCCAGCATGCCGCTGTCTGAGAGCACAAAACCGCTCAAGTCAAGGGATTTGAGAGAAGGACACCAGTGTAAGTGAGCATTCTCATTTATATTTATTCCTTCGATTTGCAGGTTTCCGCCATTTAATTTCAGAGTCTGGCGTTTCTCGAAAATGTATTTCAATTTCTCTCGTCTTTCGTCTTTGTATTTATCTTCAATCATACTTCTCATAATACTATCGAATAAACTATCCATCCGATACATATTGATTTCTTCTTCTGGATTCTCAATAAGCTCTTTTGAAAACTCAACGTTTAATTCATGTGCAATTGTGGTTGCATCAGTTAATCTATTCCCTTGCAGAAACAGCCTTTGAAGATTCTTCCAGGTTTTATTTAGCGTGATCGCTTTAGCTCCCCCATCCGTGATCTGATTTTCGACCAGGCTAAGCTCTTGAAGTTTGCCCCAAGACGTGTTCTTGGCTAATCCAGCAGCGCCGTCATTACTTATTTGATTATGACCTAAATTGAGCGTTTCTAGCTCGGTCCATGAGCTATTGTACCCAAGCATCAACGCTCCCGTATCGCTGATCCTATTCCTGCTTAAATCGAGCAACCGAAGGCTCTTCCAAGTCTCGTTCCGACTCAAAGCCTCTGCGCCGTCGTCCCCCAGTGCATTATTACTCATTCGCAGGACTTGCAGACTCACCCAGGCGCTATTTCTCTCTATCGCAGCTGCGCCGCTATCACCAATGTTGTTGTTCGATAAGTACAGCAGCTTCAAATTCCTCCAAGAGACATTATTTGCGATCTCTGCAGCGCCGAAATCACCAATAAAATTATCGTCAAGGACCAATAGTTCGAGATTGGTCCAAGAAACATCCATTCCAATAGCAACGGCGCCTCTCTCTCCAATCTTGTTTGCTGATAGCACCAGCCTCCCAAGATTACCGTCATGATACTTCGAAAGCGCCAACGCTCCTTCGTCGCCAATATTCCTGCCTGCGAGATTCAACGTGACAAGTTCGATCTCAGCTGCATTTTGTTGAGCTGTAATTTTCTGCTTTACTCGCATCATCCACTCAGTTATCTGATTGAATCGCTCTATTGTGATCCAAATCGCGTCATTTAGTTTCTCAAATCCAGTTAACTGGATGCCAACGACATAGTCCTTATTATAATTATTATCATGAACGAAAATGCCGTTTCCAGTCCCATAGTTAGTCACAAGCAATGTATTCTGATGACAAATACGAAAATCGCCGTTGTCTTCTGAGAAAAGTAGTTCTTTAGTCTGAAGCATACCATTTCCAGCGACAGCCTGCAGACCGGCATATCCTACGTCCTCTCCAATGAATTTTTCGAGCACAAGCAAAGCATAATCGTCTTGCTGAGTCTTGAAATAACTCTCTGGAATATAAGAATCAATGACCTTGAAAGGTCCGCACTGCTCGAGAGTAAATTCAAGTTTTGCGTTGGAAATTTTTGTATTTTGGCTCGTACATATGTTACGTGCAGCTGTCAACACTAAATTCGCACAAATCAGGACGCCTGTTCCAGCTGATTGGTAATTGCCTTCGCTGAGGGTGATTCCGATGTAGCCGTGAATGCCTCCAAGGCAAGTTTGATTGCATTGATGGAGATGTTCTGTATGCTGTTGAGATTTTATGCATTCTGTTCTAAGTTTTGTGTTGGCTTTGGTTTTTTGGGTGTGGGAGCCTTGTGGTTCGGAAGCTCTTTTGGTTTTGTAGGTCGCGCGAGATGCTTCTTGTAGGATATTGTCAAGGCAATTTGTTTTTTTGAAAATTACCTCCATGTTGCGAGGGAATAGTTCAAATAGATAATATAATTTTACGAGTAATTTTTAACGGGTATTGGTTGAGGCTGGACAAGGTCAACAAGTTCAACACCTGTTTTTTGGAGGATGACTGTTTGGTGTTGCATTATTAGTACATATTAGTGATAGCTCTGCTACAGTATTTGAATCTAGTTAAAATGGCCATTTCATTTGATAAAATTAATGAATTGAAAAATGAGATCTTGCTGAGAAGATGAATTTTTTTGTTGGAGCAATAATATAGAAACCATCCATTGCAAGATGGCCTGGCAGAAGTTTCTAGATTGCTTTCTTAGTGAATGCATGAGGGTATTGTGGGAAGGTGTGTTGTCTCTATTTTTTTATAATAGATTAACTCACGAAAATAAATTTTAATCAAGGATTTGCTGTTGGCAAGAGTTCGCAACTATCCATTCTAATTCTCAGTGAATTGGGAGGTAAAACGTTTTCGGTGATAGTTCGATGTTAATGAGTAACAACTTCACTTTTAATACTGACAAAAAAACCCAAAAAAATATATAGTAACTCATAAAGTCTCTAATTGTTTATCTATTCATATCTTCCAATATAATAAAAACAATATCGTGAGTGCAATCTGCTTTCCGAATCTATAAAGATGAATTATTTATTAGTTCAAAGAGCAATAGAGAAAAGAACCGTTTTCAAATAATGATATGATGTGCCTTGAAAAAATGATATAATTTCTAACAAAAGCTCAAACTGGCTCAAGACTCAAAAAAAACTTCAATTTGCAAAGTGACGCTTTCTATACTCTCAACGATAACTAAGCAAATTTAGCGCAGGGTCTTGAATGAATCTTTTCCCTTTATTGAAACAAGTTTAATCAGTTTACTTGAAATAAAGGCGGCTTTTGCTCAACAATTCGCAAAATCAAAATAAAAATTAACATCTGCTGCCTTCTTTTCAATTCTTCTCAGCAAGAATGGAAGATGATCCACGATCAAAGATCAAAACTAGAAAGCAAGGAACTCTCTACTCAAACGCCAAAAATTTTTCTCATTGCGGCAACGTTATATCCTTCGAAGCTCAGTCCTCCAAAGACCGGAAATTCCATTATGTCAAGATCCTTAGTTTAGAATCGAATTCTCCTCAAGCATCAAATAAAAATACTCAATCAACAGTCTTTATGCAAGAACTTCTTTATTTATCTTCCTTAAAGTCCACCAAGCGCACTCCACTTATTCAAAGTTTAACGATTTCCTCAGATTCAATAGCCATTGCAACGAAATCGCCATCTAAACCGCTTTTGAATTTCGCTGAGGACAACAAATTTAGTTCGAGCGATTATACCTTGAAAATACTCGAAGGCATCGTCTCTGATGCCATCTTTCTCCGCGAGAAAATGAAAATACCTTTCGGAATAATCACTGCATCAACCCTCACATTTCTCGATACTTGCAAACGTTTCTGTATCAGTAACTGGGTCAATATCATGAATAAAGGAGGCGGTGTCCTTCAGCATATTGACGATAATGATATTGATAAACTGCTGGCTTCGGACATGAGAGAGTTGGGGATAATCACTCTAATGGTAATGGGAATCCCATACGAAACTTTAAAATCCCTGTCAATATCAAAAGATTTTATCGATTATTGCTTCGCGCTGGAAGACGTTCTTAAAGCTCTGCAAAAATATACGACGTCAAAATTGATACACACTATTTTAAAGAGCATTCTTCAAAAAGATCCGCTTAAAAGAATGAAACCTCAGCAGCTGTTAGCTCTAATTGAAAACAATCGAACTGAAGAAGAAATAAGAACTGGACGATACGTATTTACAAGTAAAATGAATTGATTGACTTTTTCTGAGCAATTTTGCAAGCAACTCAGAAGATCAGTAACTTCAAGCTTGCTTGGTGCTCGTGGACTCAAAACGAAATCTCTATGTTTGATAAGCAAAACGATTTTGAATGTGGTAGCTATGAAGGCGCTCGGATCGGAGAGACAGGTAAGCATGCCTATGAAAGCTTTTGTGTAATATAGTCGTTTGTGATAGGAGGGTACAACCTTATCGAGCCGATCCCTGGGTCGGATTTGGTGATTTCCTCGGCCACTGCGGATAATAAGTCGAGTTTCCAAGTGCTTGATTCGAGCAAAAGCTTTTATAAAGTATGTGCTTTTCCCAATTCCGCCGGTGGTAAATTCCTCTTGCAGAATTTTCATTTTGATAACGATGATATCAAGGATTGTATGATATTGCAATGAACCATCGAAGAGGCATCGCAGCGTTGCTTTCGATTAAAGATGAGACCGCGTTCCATGTCTTTGACTGCAATGACTTGACGGTTGTGAAAAAGGCGAAATGGAACCCCAAACATCAAGGTAAATATAGCAAACCGTACTGAATACTTCACAAATGGCAATAGAGTTCATTCAGAGCTTGGATATCAATTCTGAAGGAGATAGGGTCGTCGCTATTGATGGTCAAGGGATTTGCACGGTGTCTGATCTGAACAAGGATATCTGCTTATTTTCTACGGAATTGAAAATTTTTGGGATTGTTAGTAAGCCATTGTCTAGATTTCAATTAATATTTACCTCTCTAGAATCTTCGAATAGATGTCGTTGGAATCCGCTAGCCGATCATCCGATCGTAGCGACTGTTTTTAGCAAAAATAAATTGAATTTTATTGATATGGAGAAAGGCACGGCAATCTTGAGGAGTGTGCTTGAACTAGATAATGAATGTATGAAGAAGAAAGTTGATCTCTTGTCTGACCGATCGTGAAAAGATACGTTAGGAGTTGATTTTCGAGAAGATGGAAATCTTCTTGCTTCTTGTGGGACAGATAGGAACGTAAAGGTGTTTGATTTGAGGGCACGAAAAGTCGTTCAAACAACGGAAATGATACATTCAGGTGAGTCTTGGGGATATGGTGCGATGATCTAATTCTTCTTAAAGATTGGATATGGGCAGTGCGTTGGAGTCCATGTGGAAACATGCTTTCGACTTCCTCCTCAGATCAAAAAGTCAAATTGGTTGAGCTGTTGAGTAAAAATATAATCTACACTGGACGGACGTCAGATGGCAGTAAAAAAAATTATCGTTGAATTTGTTAACAATGAAAAAAATAGACGGTGCAAGTTCAGTTTGCTTCCTTCAATAGTTGGATAAAAATCAGCCCATTAAATATGCTCTTGTTAATCTTATGGAAATATAAGTGTATGATAATTTTCATGTTAATGTCAAAATTAAGGAGTGTACGTTAATTGTACTTTTAAGTTTTCCTTTTACTTTTTTTTCGTTCAGCCATTTTCTCATGCACAAAATCGTTCGACTTTTCTGATCGAAATAAATTGTTTTAAAAGAACAGCACATTCCTTGGAATTTTTTTTAATGGAAATGAGAAGAATTTTCAGTATAGAGCTTCGCAATTACCATATTAGATGAGAAACTGAACAGCCAAAGATCAAAGATAAAAAAGCAATAATTTTCTCCATAATCACGATACTTCTTACAGAGTAAAAAATCAGCAAAATCAACAAAATCAACAAACAAAAAAAACAAAAAAACACTAGATCTCATCAAAGTTTAGCAAATCCACTGCATCTTTATGGTTCTCTTACTTCAAATTAGTACACAGTTGCCTTCAAAATTGAGTTTGGTGTTGTGTTGATCCTTTTACTAAGAATGTCAAATGACTGGTTTTGTTTGCATATCTTACCGCATAGACTATTTCCATTGATAGTCATTTCTAAGTTCTTGAATCTAATTATGAATACAGTTCTTGAGAGAACAATTTAAAACGAAAAAGAAACGAAAATTATAAGCATTTCGCGCACCTAAGTCCTCTTTTTCAATAATGAATCTAACAATCACTCATTTACGAAAACCATCATCCCAAGTAATGGTTTACTTTTCATTCTCCTTGCGGAGCAATGCTTATGAGATTCTTAAGTTACATTATATTACGTTATATTCCACTGCGTATATCTTAGATCCTTTCATTTTATTTAAACTTGCTAAGTTTAAGACGAGGCAAATCCGATGTTTTTCTTAAGCACAACTTTGAAAGGTTGCAAGAAAAGCAGAGATAGCCTCCAGATCTGATATATGAATTCCATCCGACTCTTCTCTTCAAAATTTTATAGACGAGATGAATTTTTTCCTCTTGCAAATCCCTTGTAAATTCAATTAAATCAGAACCTCCTTTTTACTATCATCAACTGAGCACCCAACTTCAGTGAAGACTCATTGAATGCCAGTTTGGGGAAAATAATGCTTTAGCTGATCCAGCACATCCTTTTTTCATCAGAATTTTTAATAGATCTGATTAATGGCGCTCCTAAGAGCAGAAGAGCGGTAGCCGGATCGATATCTCTGTCTGGGAGGTGATTTGGAGGATCCTTCTTCAATTTTGATCAAAGTTAGGTCATGTAGTTCTAAATGCAGAATTGGATAGTGGAGAAAAATTTTATTAAAAAATTAATCAAATTATATCAGAAACCTAACTGATCCCTTATAAGATGAATCGAAGGATTTCAGTTGGATATAGTTTAAGGGAAAAAAGCTGGTACAAATATGAAAGTAGCATAACAGCACAAATTTTTCATTCTTCACGCAGATCGAAATTGCTAATGTGATCTTAGAGCCCAAGGAGAGGCTAAGAGATTATTTGAATGGAGTTTTAGATTTGTAATTGGAACAGCTGGCAGATAGAAGCGTCTTTCTTGATAAAAAAAATAAATAAATAAATTTGCAAAACGCAATTTCTAATCCTTCACTGACGATCTCTCTTGAGTTTGTAATGATTTAATTTAATTCACTCTGTTTAAATATTTATTGCAGGCTATATCCACAGCCGAAGTGTATACAGATTTATGAAGAAGGGTCGATCATACGAGTTTAACGGCCTTCGAGGTAGTTTAATTAGTTTGTTGCGATCAAGATATAGATATGTTGCTGTTGTCCATATATAGTCATCATTTTAGAGTTTCGAAGAAAAATAGTAAATTTCACAAAGCAAAGTCGGTATTCTGCTTTCGAGAGGCGTTGGATTTAGAACCAACAAGGGTCCCTCTCAAAAGCGATGCAAAGCCAAGAAAATTGGTGCATATTGTTAATATATCACTATCGTTTTCATTCGTTGAGAGGGAAAAACGCGGATCTCCTCACCATTACACTATTCTCAACGCTCAATACAAAAACATTTTGTTCTCTATGTGAAATATTTGTTTTTCTCCTTTTAGAGAGGAGTGTTTAGTCAATTATATTCGAAAGGGCGAACTATTAGCGAAACCTGAATAACTGAGAAGAAGCGAGAGGCAGATTTTGAAATAAATGCATAAAGGCATCGCAATAAACGATTAAACATGATTGGTTAACATCATGCCTTATTTGGAATTTAATTAGGAACCTAATTTATGAACTCTGACATGAAAACTTCTTAATTTTATTAAAGTATATCAAATTAATTGCAACGAGGCTTGGGAATATTTCAATGTTAAACATGAAAAAAATTACTGCTATATTTTTTTGTATCGTTGCTTGCTCCGCTGCTTCATGTCCTCCGATAAATCTCAATGATGAGACCACTTGGAAGATTAGTTTTGCAAGAGGGGATGGAATATATTTTGAAAAGCTTGGTTTCGATGGAGGATTTTACGTTTACGAGAATGACACGATTGCTGGTGGTCGTCCATTTATCCATTTTTTTCAAGGAGCAAGCCTGATCACCCAGCCATCGCCTGCAGAAATCGGATTTCCTACAGAAGCGCCTTATACAGTAAATGAAAACGTGTTATCATTAATAACAACTGTCCCGGGTGCCCAATTGAATCTGTATATAAGTGGGAGCTCAAATATAGCTTCCTACAATATTACATTTGATAAAAATTCCGTTTGTGCTGGATTTCAAATTGGAACCTATCTATATGTTCCTGTAATAATCTGTCCGTATTTTGGAAATATTACTCAACTTGTTAAATGTAGATCATACGACGATTGCTATCCATGTGGCTGCGCGTGTGCGAGCTGTGATGGATATGGACCATACGCCTGCACCTCCTGTGTCTCGGGCTATTTTTTGCAACAGTTATCCAAACAATGTTTGACATACTGCGACGCTGGATACCCAGACCCGTCAACCAATACCTGCATTTCTACCTGTGATTCTACTTGTTATAACTGCTCTGGACCAAGCAATCAGAGCTGTATGAGTTGTAATGGTACCAAAGGCTATTATCTTCAGCCTTCCTCTCAGGTATGTCTGAAAAGCTGCCCAGATGGTTATAGAGGTGACATTTCCGATGTGCTGGGTACGTGCATTCCCTGCAGCCCCGACTGTTCCACATGCGAGCTACAGACTGGGCAATGCGTTTCTTGCAGTACGGGATACTATTGGGTTCCTAAGAACAAAGCATGTTTGAACACCTGTCCCGATAATTATTACCACTACTCTGCGAATTTTACATGTTTAGAATGTGATTCAATTTGTGACGGTTGCTATGACGCTGGGAATACCTCTTGCAAAAATTGTAGGGAAGGCTACTACGCACAACCTGGTGGTAGTAGTACAAGTCCCAAAGCATGCTTGAAAACTTGTCCAGATGGATATTATCCGTATGATAGGGTTTGCGAAGCCTGCTCATTTGATTGCAAGACATGTTTTGGGAGTGGTTCATGGAGTTGTTATTCTTGTAGCACGGGATATTATTTACAGCCTACCTCAACTGTTTGTGCCCAAACTTGTCCACCGTATTACTATTATCCTGACCCGAAAACTAATACCTGCACTCCCTGCGATATTTCCTGCGCTACTTGCTCAGACTCTGCTAACACAAGTTGCACTACCTGCAGATTGGGATACTATCAGCAACCTTCTCTTCCAATGCTTTGTCTTAAAACTTGTCCTGATGGATATTGGAGCGACTCTTCTTTAACTAATTGCTACAAATGTGACTCGAAGTGTGCGTCCTGCCATGGATTTTTAAATACTGCCTGTGATTCTTGCAATTCTGGATATTTTCTGCAGCCATCTCCAAAGAACACCACTTGTGGCACTACTTGTCCAGATGGTTATTATGGCAATTCCTTTACAAATACCTGTACTCCTTGCGATATAAGCTGTGTCTCATGCACTGCTGCAGGAAATGGCCGTTGCATTCGCTGCAGCAAGGGGTATTTCCAATTCTCTTCTTCCAATTGCCTTGCCTCCTGTCCCTCCGGGTACTGGAACGACCTCCAGACTGCTAAATGTCAGCCCTGTGACCCATCATGCTCGAACTGCTATGGACCCTCGAGCAATCAATGCACTGCATGCAACACAAACTACTTCCTAGGCACGTCTACTTCAACTTGCTTGAGTGCTTGCAAAGACCTCGGCGTTTGGGCAGATTCCACCAACCGCGTTTGTGCCCCTTGCAACCCTGCTTGTTCAAACTGCGCTGGAGGATCTTATACAAACTGTATCGCCTGCAACAAGGGATATTATTTACAGCCTTATTCGAGAACTTGTTTGGAAAATTGCCCTTCAAGTTACTACCCAGACGATGAAAAGGGCGCTTGCAACGCCTGTTATGCTTATTGCACAACTTGCACTGGTCCCAACAAGAACAACTGCGCGAGTTGTGCAGATGGATTTTATTTCAATCCAACTAATCAAACATGTTCGACATCTTGTCCGGATGGATACTGGAAGGATAAGAGTAGCAATAATTGTGCGTCTTGTGACGCAGCATGCTTGAAATGTCTCTCTGCAGGCAGTGAGCAGTGTGTTGATTGTGTGGAAGGGTACTATTTGCAGCCTCAGTCAGTGGGATGCAACGCTAGTTGTCCGAGTGGATACTACCCTAACTCATCGGCTCGTGCGTGCTATTCTTGCAGTAAGGAATGCCAAAATTGCACTGGATCTGGAAACATCAATGTATGTACGAGTTGCACATCAGGCTATTACCTGCAGCCGTTATCTGACTCATGCCTAAGTACGTGTCCACAGGGATATGATCGGGATAAAAGCACTAATACCTGCACCACTGCTCCTGTCTATCGCTCGTGGTCGTTCATCTGCATAGTCATTTCACTAGTTTGGGGAATAGGGTCCTTAATACTGGTTAATAGCATCAGTAAGGAGATCTGTGTGGTTAATTCATGCAAGCCTAATTTTACATCGAATAAAATGAGTGTGCTCAAAATTGCGGTGGTATGGCTCGTTACACATCCGTTGCTGTCGGTTTATTTCTACAAAGACCCCAACGTACCTAAAAAAGAGCGCTGCATTCTCTACTATGTGAGAGTGATTATGATTTTGTTGTTTTCAGCCTTGATGCATACAAAAAGCGCGAATGCCTCCACAACGAGAAGAGTAAACAATGAAACTGTTCAATGATGCTTATTTTATTAAATCAGGTACTTGACAGCAGTGACGAGGACTTTAAAACATCATACCTCCTACTCTTTATCATCCTTTTCTGTTTTGTATTGCCTCTAAGCTCTCTTTTGGACAGAGCACTGCGTTGGTCGCTTAGAAATAAGCTAATTAGCAAAAGGTAATTAAATATATTTAAATGGTGTTCTCATTTTTTCTTATGTAGATTAAAAAGTGAAGGGAAAACTGCAAAAATTACTCGAAAAAAAAATTTAATGTCTTTCCTCGGAATTTACATCATCTATGGAGCAGCGCTGGTTTTGTCCATAATCGCAATCGCAATTTGCTTTTCAAGAACTCCCGCACAGCAGGTGGTCTGGAAAAGCGGATTTCTCGGACTATTTTTCATCGATTTACTCCTTTCATCGATAGTGTGTCTCGTCTTTAACCTAATACTGATCAAACTGATCATCGAAAATCGTCGACCTTGGACTAAAATGAAAAGGCTCGCAAAAACTTTCAGCGGCGAGAGCACAACTGCGATTCTCCTGACCGTACAAAGTAGAGCAGAGATTCCGGCTTCAGAGTCGAAGGTAAAGGCACTTGTCAAATTTAAATATTTTCAGATTTAAAAATTTTGCGCATTATTCCCTTTTTTTAATTTGATTTGTTTTTAAAATAGTTTACTGGCGTGGAGTTACGTGAGTCAGTACAGACGCATCCAGTTTATACACCGCGATTATCACCAACTGAAGAGAATTTATTTGGCAGAAGTCCAAGAGCGTTCGGACATGTAAACATAACACATGATAATAGTATATATTTACGTTCGCAAAGCCAATAGATAGCAGTCCAGAATCAGATATTAAATTTATTGGTAGGGGCAGCCATAGACATCGAGGGTCTAATTTTACGGAATTCGGCTTGACTGTAAGTTGTTTTGGCTTCTGGTTGATAAAGTTGGTATTTAATTAGGTGAGATCTGAGATTTCAACGCACAGAGTTGAAGAGGAGGAAGAGAAGAAGATAGAGAAAGGGTCGGTGATGATTAATGCACCAAGTGACCAAGACTTTCAACAATTCAAGGTACAGAAAGCGGCTGTGAACCATTAATAATTGAATGCAATTAGACTATTTTAGATGAAGAGCAGAATAGACCAATGAGAAAACACCGCCCGAGACTCGTTACCGCAAATTTACAGTTTAATGAGAAGAGCATAGAAATTCCAGCGGGACAAAACAATTTTGATATCAGTGACAGAGATATTATCCTGGACATGTTTGAGATGAATAATCAAAACGACAACCAGGAAAAAATTGACGAACCAAAGGATCTTGAACTGAAACAAGAAACATCACAATTAAAAATTCAACCCGATCAGTCTGCTGAGAAAGACATATCAATGAAAGCAGAACAACCTCAGGACCAACCAAAGAACGAACGAAAGGTAGAAATTGCCCTTGGGCAGATGCATTCGACGAGAAAGAAGAAATTCAAAGCTGTTAGCAAAAAGGTTTATACTTTTATGCATTTATCCGGAACTAATTAATCATGCTAAATCTAGAAAAGGAAAAAGTCTCAGCCCCACGCTTCAGATGGCCAAACTGAAACAAAAACGGAGTAATTTAGAGGAAATTCCAGCTTTCAAGGCGACCAAACCCCTCTTAGATTTTTTTTTCCTAAAGGATTTCACATTAGATAAGATCATCACTTTAAACGGAATACTTATTAAATTACCTTCCTCTTACTCGATAAGGTCCATTACAGAGGTCCATTTTTCTGGGAACAATTCATAATAAACTGTCTTTTAATTGTCCTTGCTCATGCATAAAACAATTTTCTGAACAATATTTATTGTTTAAATCGCAAGAAGTACTGCTCATGGGATTTACGATTATGTGAATACTTACCATTGCAATTACAATTCTATTATGAACATTTCAGAACATTACATAACAGTTAAACAGTATTATATTAAAGTAATAGTAAAATTATCAACAATACATCTAAGGCTTTTTTTTGAAAGAAAAAGAATTAAAATAGCTTGAAGAGCTGAAGCAATCCACTGGTCTGAGGAAATTTCATTCAAGCAACTGAGACAGCAAAGCTTGTGTCGATCCCGGTCACTTCCAGTCTAATTTCCGATCTACAAACTGGACAAATTTCTCTCATCATGATCCATTTTTCAATGCATTTCTCATGGAAAATATGCTTGCAGGTATTCACAGCTAAGATTACATCTTCAACTTTGAAACTTTCTAAGCAAATCCAACAATCAGATTGATTTTTGCAGTCTTTAAACTGCGTTTGTGTGAGGCATTTTTTTATGCTTCCACCGTCATCTGATCTATATTCTTCTATTTTTACCGAAATAAGCATCTCTTCAGTTTGGAAAGAGCTAACTGCAAAGAATGAGGGATTCACAGCTCTTGTGATACCCGTAAAGCATCTTGCGTAGTGATAATCCAAGTAAATAATCCCGTTATAGATGGTGAAAATCGCCTGGGATGGAATAGTCAGTGCAAGCAATATTGCATTGAAGAGTAATAATGCAAGGGAGACAGGCGATTGCCTTTGTGATGAGTCTAAAGATGAGACCGATTGGATTGCTGCAGTTATGAAGTAGACAGCGATTGGGGTATATATAAACAAATGGCCGAAGCAAATAGAGTTGAACAGCCAATGCTCTTTAACGCTCACATCGCTATCGTTTCTTTTGAGTTTGCGAAGGATTCTGGTGGTGATATAATACGATGGCTGGAATATTAGGATCAATCCGTATGAAATCAAGATCGGCAAGCATTCGCCTAGACGATGTTGAGAGAGGACTTGCGCTAAGTTGTACGTGGGGATGGCATTGAAGCAGAATACTAGCATCGAGATCGTGAAAAGCTTAATGAATTTCAAGCAACCTCCATAATCGTCATCCTCTAGGGCATCTGAACCCTCAACGATGTAGATGTTTATGATCTGTGTATAGAAAATCGCTGTGATGAATAACACGACGCAGGAAAAGATCAAAGTCCAATGAAAGCAGCTACCTAGTGTCATTTCATAAACAACTGCGCTGAGTCCCAGAGAAATCCCAAGTAACGTCGGTCCGATTAGTAAGGCAGCAGCTCCCCACACTTCAAAATTCTCAAGCGACAGCCAAACCGCCAATAAGATCAATGGTAGATCGATCGATGTGATTCCAGCTAAGAAGAACAGAGGGACATCTGAATGGTATAAGGAAAATGCGAGCGGTATGTTCAAGAGAAGAATAAAAAAGGTAAACCCGATTATTGTGGAGGCTTTCTCTCGAAGTCTCATTTTCAGAAATAAGGTTCATATTATCAACGAGTGAATTATCCTGACTGAATCTTCGTTTTAGAGAATCGAATAAATTTCTTGCCAGTAGATTAGATTCAAAGTTTGATTCTCATTGGAAAGTGATTAAAATCGAAAGAATTGTATCGATTGGAATTATCTCTGCCTATATTTTCAAGGATTAACGATTTCAGGTGGATTTTCTTTTCTTTTTTTTAGATGGCAAGTCGATGAAAAGTGATATTATCTGGTTGTGAGTCTCAAAGAAAAATAATAGGAAAGGAATCAAACACATTTAGTAGCACGTCTCACTTTGAATTTTTGGAAATTTCTACTTGAATGAATACATTACTGCAGTTGTCCATTAGCATCTTTATACTAAGTTAGTCTTGACAAACGAACTGAACTCATGAAAACTTAAAAAAAATAAATAAATTCAATAACTCATTAAGGCCAATCGAATTGACTTTCTTCAGGTGATTAAAGTTCCCTCCCTCTTCAATCCTTCTGAATCAAAGGAAAGTTAATGAACTGATAGGTTCTATACATACATGGGTAGGGGTTAGATAACTTCGTTTATTTACATGTTTACCTTCTTTTTCACTGTCCTGGCGGAATATGATATTTCCTGAAGAATATTCCACTAGTCTCACTCCTTCAATAGCACCATAAGTTGCTAAAAAATTCCCGCATGGACTCCACCGAACAGAATCCATCACTCCTGATTGTCACATAAGGTATTACACAATGATTAACAATCAATCCAACCTGAGTGAATATTTTTTATCGTGCGAACAATTTTCCCTTCTCGCTTATCATAAAATTGTAAGTTTTTTCCTGATGAACAGCAGGCCAATAGGTTTCCTTCTCTGTGCCAATCCACCATAAAAATAGCTAGAGATTTTGTTATAATGATAAAACCAAACAACATGAAGAATACGCAGATCGCTGACTGTAATTGAGCTTTTGTGAACAAAGGCCTTTTTTTCGCAATCCATTAGATTTATCGTCACATTCCTGGACTTGATAGCTATCAATGGGCTATCCTCAATGGGATTCCATCTGCTACAGCCACCGACGTCTAAACCAGCAAGAAGTGAGTTTCAGTGGGGAATGGTTTTTGAACTACCTAGGCCTGGTACTCTAAATCCCAAGAGAGTGCTATCAGTATTGATGTCGACCACAACGCACTCCTGATACCAATCCATAATAACCATCTTACTGCCAGCAGGGTTAAAGTCAAAGCTCGTCAATCCGCCTTGAAATTGAGTCAGGAATTGATCAGTCAAGCCATTAGACGAACCTCTATGAGAGGCTTTCCATTTTGCTTTTTTTATCACTTGCATGCTCAAGCAATCAAACAGATGGTACGGAATCGTTGGCGCGATTGCCAACAAGGCAGCGCGACCAGTCTTTTGATTAGTTCTTATCTCGAAGGTTCCTAACACAGAGCAATTGAGTTACGCTCCTCAATATTAATGGCTTACTCCCCATTGTCTCCTCGTGTACATATACCTTTTTGAAAGATTTCGCATGAATTACCTCGAATCTTGTAAAAGTAGGGGGCTCTAGAGAAGAGTTTGCTGAGATTATGAAATCAGAATTTGGAAT